>ULPT01007329.1_pt1 | contig 23894 bp, 16 predicted proteins | sample 1953751 | NCBI WGS metagenome assembly ULPT01 (sample SAMEA4835636, study PRJEB28245) | human gut metagenome | biome: gut microbiome; material: fecal sample | place: Denmark | collected 2008 | reverse complement strand
GGCAGTCGTTGTTCCGCCATTGTCTTCGTCATCGAAGATGACAGCCATTTTCGCAAGCGACGGATTGTTCGGGTCGTCGTCCGTCCCATTTCCGAGGAACTGTCCGTTGTAGTCGATAAAGCCGTACTTAGCTCCCACTCCGTCATCAACGACAGCATTTGCCGGAATACTCAGATAAGCCTTGTTGGCACCGCTTCTGCCATCCTGCGTAAGGCGGAAGAAACCGATATAGTCTTTTCCGGTCTGATTATCCTTGTAATATTTTGTGGAATGGAAGTTTCCAAGTCCGAAGTAACGGTGGAGTATTTTTCCATTATCGTCGGTATCAGCATTTCCAAGTTTGTCGATAGCCGAGACTGTCGGCTTGAGATAGTTGTTCCACTTATCATTTTTATACTGGTCTTTCTTTATCCACAACGCTTCATAATTATTTTCAGGATAAAGATCATCCGTTTCTTTCAAATAGAAATCCACTTTATCGCCGTCTTTGTAGCCGCCCACAGGCACCTTGTCCGCAGGCACCTCACCCACGAGCACTACTCCCATGTTTGCCGGAATATACTTGAGTTGACGAAGATAAACCTTGCCCTGTGATTTTGGGTTTTCTGGATTTGCAGGTGTACCGTAATTATATGCCGCATACACCTTCACATTGCCTTTTGCGGGTTCCATTGCTACACTGTTGCTATACGTACGGATAAACCTCCCTACGCGATAGGTGAAAGGCATCTTGACGACTTCTGTTCCTGTTATGGTGTAGTAGGATGCATCCTTTTTGTGCTTGTCGATCTCAGGGTAAAACTTTATCCTCCAGATTCCTGCGGGACGATTCCAGAGAATATCCCTCTTATTAGGAGTTGTGCTTCCGAAGTCTTCCTCGTTCTCTCTGGCAGTCGTACGATGTTGCACATGGTTCGGATCGTCTGCCATACAAGAGTGATTGTCATCATCTGCGCCATCATATCTAGATCTGGCAAATCCTTTATTGGTTGTCACATTATTGTCTGTCTCGCCCCAGTTCTGCGCTGCGTCATGGTTGGCAACGAACCTGAAATGCGAGTTGGCGTATTTTTCGTCTTCGGTAGATATCGTCAACGAGAAGCAACGCTCATTGGCGTCATACTTCATGTCTCCTGCCTTAGAAGTATAATTCCAACTGTCCGTTTTCGCATCATAAGTTCCTCCCACAGCATCACCTATCATGGACATGGTAGTTATCGAGAAGTCGGCTTGGTTTTCACCGTCAATTAGTATACTGCCCGACATGCCGTAACTGCCGTCTTTCGCCGCCAGGCGATCATCGCCACGAGCGGGATTATACTCAACTCTCTTTATACCATGCAGATTAAGGGTAAAGGGTTTCTGGTTAGGCCATACCTTGTCGTGGAAATCTAAATGACTATAGGGATATCCTCCATTGCCGAGGAAGAAGAGCTTAGTGTGAGTTCCGGAACCGTCGCCTACGCTCGTTGTGACATGAATATCCGGCGTAGCCTTTATTGCCTGTTCATACTGAGCTGTAGCACTATTGCGATTCACTTTATCCACAATATATCCTATTCCCCAATAACCGTGCAATCCGTCAAAATAGAGCGAAGCCTCAACATTGTTGTCGAATTTGCCCGTACTTCCACCACTTTCACGCTCATCATAGAGCGGCTGCGCCGTTGCCCCTTCCATGTCGCCAAGGATATAAGACAAACATCTCGAGGCATCATGCTTTACCTGCCAGTCGGAGGGGTTTCCGTCGCCGTCAAGCGTGAAGCTGAAGGTGTACATGCCGTCGTCGTCGGTCACTCCGTCATTGCGGGTCTCGAGATCCCAGTAGTTGCCGTTCTCTGCTAATGTCTCAGAACCGACAAGTGTCTTTGTTGTTGTTCCACAAATAGTTCCCACAGCTCCGTTTGTTAACGGCGATGCGCTGGTATAATTCTTTGCACCATGCAGCTTGACTACCTCGCCCGGTCCGTAAACCATCTTATTGTCATAATCGTCAACAGCAAGAATCTTTGCATGTGCCGTGAGGCATGCCGGGATGCTGAACGCATAGCTCTTGTCTTTTTGCTGTTCGAATTTGAAATACACATGTTTTGTATATTCTATCGTATCCCTGTCGCCTCCCGGATTAACGTCTCCGCCGACATTATGTTCTGAGAAGAAATTGCCCACGAGATAGTAACCCGGTTCGACATCTGTTGACAGTGCAACAGGCTCATCGCTTCCTCCTGCGGAAGTTTTCTTCTTTCCTTCTATCCATACGCGGCGCGTCGAGCCTTCTGTGAGGTCCACATTAACCGTGAGATATTCATATTTGTCCGCAGTATAGCTTACTTTCCAGGCATTGCTGCTTCCATCACAGCCGCTTTCTGAGGTGGGATTTTGTGTTCCTTCCTCGTTTATCGTAAGCGGAGCGTCATTGACTTTAGGCTGAATCTGATTACTCCACCCTGACACTCCGATACGGAACCAGAATCCCGTTTCGGGCATGGAAGTAATTTTAAGGGAATACACATTGCTGCCTGGAGTGTTCTGAGCAAGCCTATGGTTGTTTGGCACGGCATACTGACCAACGACACCGTTGATTGTTTGGGATGTAAGCAGATATACATCTGCCGCCTTCATCTCCAACGTTACTCCCAGAAGCAACAGGAGAGTCAACAGGCTTTTCACTGATTTTTTCATTGTTATTATAATGTTAGCGTCATTTTTGACTTACGTGATTATGTTATATGGCCTGCATTTTTTGCAAGGCTTTGATAATTCTCACTTTTATTGACTCTTTAGCGTTGGCAAATTTAGGAATTTATTAAATATGTAAATAATCCGAAAAGAAAAAAACGCATGAAAAAATAATACAAACGTTTGCATTGTCATCACCACATTACACTCTAATTCATACAAGAACACAGTGATTGCTTTTTGGGCAGCATGCTTGCCCAACTGGGGCAAGGTGCTTACCCAACAGGGGCACGCTGCTTGCCCCTGTTGGGCAGAATTGCTGTCAGACACATGCCCAATATATTAATTTTGTAGTACTCCTATTCCTTTTCCCTGGATTCTACCAGCGCATGCAATTCCTGTCGTATGAATTCCTCACATCTGACATAAGCAAACCATCCAGACAATTGGCTGACAGTTGGATAACAGCCAACTGGCTGGATGTCAGAATATTACAACAAAAAACCAGACAATCTGACAGTTATTTTCATTTTTGCATTTTTCATTAATCCCAAATCGGTCATTAGGGCTTGCTTGGATTTTGTATTTAAAAATATACCTTTAACGGCCTAATGACCGATTTGGGTTAATCCAGGTGGTGGCAACCCTTCCATCTCAGTCGGTATAAAATAGATTACACCTACTTGATGAGATTTGAAAGAATCCATTCGCAATGCTCCCTTTCGGTAGCGTCGCTGGTCCAATGCTCATTGACGGGAGTGATGAGCGAAGACTTGGGACAACGGAGCACATTCCATACGGCATAGCTGGTGGTCGGCGGACAGGTGTTGTCGTTATACCCCCATGTCATACGTACAGGACAGGAGATGTGGCGTGCGAAATTCACCACATCATAATACTGAAGGGTCTTCTCCGTTTGTTCGTTGAGCAGCCCCATGCGCTGCATGTGAGGGTAGCCGCCCGTGCGTCCCTTATCGCGGTAGGCCGCCATGTCGGCAAGAGCCGGATGGTTTGCGCAGCAGAGCGTCACACGGCTGTCGAGCGCCGCCGCCACAAGACTCAGCGCACCGCCTTGGCTGCCACCCTGCACAGCAACGTTCTTTCCGTCCCACTCAGGCAGAGAGGTAAGGAAATCAATGGCACGCACCAGTCCGAGGTAGACATGCTTCATATAATAATCATCGCGCGAATACAATCCCTGACACAGATAGCCGTTGGCACCGGTGTTGAGGGCGTTGCTTATCTCCTTGAACTGCCGGTCACTCATCCTCGGGTCGAGTCCGTGAATCTCCGTCTCGAAGCGTATGCAGCCGCTGTCGGCATAATAGCGGTGGCGCAGCGGCTCCTTGATGGTCTTCACGCCTGCTCCCGGAGGACAGAGCACCACCGGGCAAGAGCCTTTTACGTGGCTCTTGGGGATGAACAGATAGCCGTAGATGCACTGTCCCTGTCTGTTCACTTCGAGGCGCACGAGATAGGCATCTGCCTTGTCGGTGTCGTATTCATGGGCAGGGTTCATGGTGTAGCTGAGCGGCACGCTCTTCAGCTCGTCAAGCTCTTTCTGCCAGAAGGTCATGAAGTCGGCTGGTTCTTTGGTGTAGGGCTGGATGTTATCCACCGAGAAGCCCACTTTAATATGGTGTGTTGTCGTAGTGCCGCCGATATTGGCTGTAAGTCTGAGGTCGAGGAAGCCGGGGTCGCGGCGTGTGCCCATGTCGACCACCGCCCTGCCGTGTTTCAGAACAGCCTTGCCTGTATGACCGCCGTCGAGCATGTCGCGGCCCACGGTATATGTCACCTCGCCGTCCTGCGCCATTCCGTATTTATACAGCTGCACCTCCACCAGCGCCTTCTCGCCGGTCTTATAGAGCCAGTCGGTATGGTCGGGCACGGTGACCCACAGGAAATCACTACGGTAAGGATGATTTTCAGCACACACATTGCATGCTGCCATCATCACGAATAGAACCAGAAGGAAAAACTTTCTTGATTTATCTTTCATTTTTAATTTATTTGTTCTTTTGTAGTTCTGTTTGTTTTCGCATGCAAATTTACAAAAAAAGGCATATATGCAAAACCGAATGCAAATTATCCTCCACAATACTGCCATTTCTCTCGGTTTGCATTATCTTTGAATAAGATAAGCGGCACCTCGGCAATAAAAATGAAAGTCTATTGCCTTTCATTTTGTATTGCTCTCGGTTTGCATTATCTTTGCACACGATATGATTACCAGATGTTACCTTGAAATCACGAATGTATGCAACCTGAACTGTTTGTTCTGCCCCAAGACAACAAGGGAGAAACACACAATGACGCTTGACGAATTCGACACTCTGACAACACGCCTCGCCGGAGAGGTAAGATTCCTGTATTTCCACCTCATGGGCGAACCGTTTCTCGATCCTCTGCTGCCTGAGTTTATCGTGATGGCACGACGGAAGGGGTTCACTCCCATTATCACCACCAACGGCACGCTGCTGGCGCAACGTGGCGACCTGCTCGACGCACTGCCACACAAGCTGCAGATTTCGCTGCATTCGCATGAGGGTAACGGGAAGGACAATCCGGAACAGTATATCGATGAAGTGATGTCGTTTGCCAAAGAAGCGGCGCAGCGCGGATGCATCGTGGTGTTGCGGTTGTGGAACGAAGGTGGGCTCAACCGTATGAACGACTCTATTCTGGACATGATTGCCGAATGCCAGCCTCGTCCGTGGACACAGAGACACGACGGATGGAAACTCACCGAAAATCTGTATGTAGAAAGCGACGACATGTTTGAATGGCCCGACCTTCAGCATGATGTCTACAAGGAGGAAGAGGTGTTCTGCTATGCGCTGCGCAATCAGATCGGCGTGCTTGCCGACGGCACGGTGGTGCCATGCTGTCTGGACCACAACGGCGACATGCCGCTCGGCAATCTCTACGACAACAGCCTCAACGAGATTCTAGCCTCTCCACGCGCCACTGCCCTCTATCAGGGCTTCACCAGCCACACCGCCGTGGAACCGCTATGCCGGCGCTGCGGATATTCCGCCGTTTCCAAACGGTTCAGAAAACAGGAATAGAAACGGAAGACAAGAGGTGGTCTCTTTTCAGTTTCGTTTCGGCAACCATGACGAAGGTACTTCTTTGAAGTTCTTGATACTGGGATTGGCAATGTCTATCAGTTTCAGATACCATTGGTCGCTTCCTCTGCGTTCGCCATCCATATAATATACTTTGTCGGGCTGGTCTCGCAATATCACATATAAATCCAAGAACAGGAATATTCTATCGTTGGCAATACAGCTCCAGTCAAACATTGGAATGCCGGTCAAATCTCTGTTTTTATAGAAATAATAGTTGTTGCCCACTCGCAACATATCCATAAATCCTACCCGTTCGACAACAGGGCGTTCATCAAACTCCTGCATGGTGTAAAGGTTTACCCAAGTTGGTTTCTCTTCTCCGATAAATACCACCTCCGCAATGTTGTCGTCTGAAAGCTTCACACTCTTCAGATTGTCCAATATTATCTGATGTTTGTTGTTGCTGATGGCGTATCCACCATTCATATAATGTTCGCAGACGTATGCGTCCTTGCTATTGAAGTCATTGCCTCTGTTCTTATTGACAGCATAATAGGCATAGGTCACCAGACACATTTCTCCATCAATCTCCTTTCGGATGCTATTGCTCGGCTGCTTACGCTTTTCGCCTGTGATATATTCCCGTTCCAAAGCCTTCACTTCTTGCATCGCACCCTGTGTATTATACAGATACTGCTCCTTGGCATCTACCGTCAATGGCGACCATGGGTCTTTCCTTCCTACGTATATCATTCGCTCATTCACTTCATGCAGCAGATAATATTTCGTGATGCCGCCTTCCGTCTTGCTGACCAACCGCCAATTTAATCGCACATCTTCGTAAGTCTTATACATCCCCTGCATCTTGTCACCGATACGGATGTACTGTCCGGCTCCCATATATCCAGAACCCATTCTTCGCAAATGTGCCGTTTTGCGGAACATCTTCTGCAACTCTGCCAACTGGAAGTATACTTTTGGCTGGTCATGGCGTGAGATGACTACCATGTCGGTATTCTGGTCTTGTGTGGTTGTCGCATTATCCATGATGTCAATGTTTCTCAGCGACAGGTCTCTTGCCACGTCTATCTCGCCTTTGCCTGTCTCCATACCTCGGAACATAGCTTCCCAGTTCCACTCGGCAGTGGGCAAACCAAACAGACGATATAGTCCTACGTTATCCAGAATAGTGCAGCACTCCTTATCCTTTGCCACTCGCAATCCACGACCTACCATCTGTAGATATTTAGCTAATGACAGCGTGGGACGGGCTAACTGTACGAACTCGACATCCGGACAGTCGAAGCCTTCACCGAACAAATCCACATTGACTAATATCTGGATCTGTCCGTCCTTGAACTTCTCAATATTGGTGCGGCGTTCATTGAGAGGTGTGTTTGCGTTTATCGCCACCGCCTCAATTCCATGTTCCATGTAGTATTCGGCAATATGTTCGGCGTGTTCTATATTGATGGCGTACACTATACCTTTCTTCTTGGGCACGAACTCCATCACCGTTCTATACAGTCTTTGGATTGACGGTTTGCAATCCAACACATCCTGCATCTCCGCTATGCTATAGTCACCGTCAGTAGCACGCTTCTCCAGTCCGTCGATTTTCTTCTGATCTTCACTGTTGGGATTAAGCGATACGTAATCAAAGTCTGACAGATGGCCATTCTTGATGAATTGGGCGATAGTGTAGGAACAGAGCAGCTCATCAAATAAATCAGTAAATCCATTTCTGTTTAATCGGCATGGGGTTGCCGTCACTCCGAGCTTCTTTGCCTTGGGGTAGGCGTTGATGACTTCTGCATAGGTTTTAGCCAACGTATGGTGTGCTTCGTCGATCACTATCAATGATGGAGATGTTTCTATTTCTTGATAGTGACGGGTCAGCCATTGTATAGACAATACTCTTATCTTACTGTCCTTATTGGCTTCAGAATATGGTTCTATTCCGAATGACACCAAGGTGTCCTCAATCTGTGATACCAACTCTCTACGATGGGTGATAATCCATACACATGGATTCTTCACTCTTCGTTCTTCGTTCTTCACGACACTGACAAGCACGTGTGTTTTTCCAGTGCCTGTAGGCATCTGAACCATGACAGATTGACGCCTCTTGAACGCCTCTTCAATCCGTTGCACCATGTCGAGTTGATAATCGTAAAGTTGTATTTGATTCATGTTGACAGTAAGTATATGCTATCAATTATTGATTATAGCCATAATATAGATCTTTTTTGTGCATCTTCACAATTCCTATATTTGGATCAAGCTTGTCAAGTATTTTTGTCAAATAAGCCTTCTGAGACCTATCAACATTACAACCAATAAAAACTCTTTTTATTCTGACCGACAGCTGTGGTCTCTTCTTGCCTTTATCTATTTCAGGGCTTAAGAAAAATGAGCGATTAACAGACAGCCGGGCATTCCGCACGGCACATCTATTAATCGCTCATCAACCTTATATATTATCGTACGATTGCTTCCTTGATGCAGTCTACGATGTAGCGAACATCATCATCTGATACATACGGACCGGCTGGCAGACAGAAGCCTACCTTGAAGAGATCTTCCTCTACGCCGTTAGTGTATACTGGAGCGCCCTCGTATACAGGCTGCTTGTGCATCGGCTTCCATACCGGACGGCATTCCACCTTCTTGCCAAGCATGAACACACGCAGTGCCTCTACGTTTTCATTTGGCTGACAGTCGGTGGTTGCTGAATCAACGGCATGAATAACACCTGCAGCACCACCTACTGCAGTCTTGATTACTTCCTTATAGGCATTCTCCTGACCCTGAATTTTCACGTCAGCATCGAGTGTTGCAGCACAAAGCCAGAAGTTTGCATCATAGCGAGGGTCTGTTGGTTGCTTGTGGATGTGTACACCAGGAACGTCCTTCAACAACTCCTCATACAACTTCTGCACATGCTTATGATGAGCGATATGGTCATTGAGTACAGTCATCTGACCGCGACCGATACCTGCACAAACATTACTCATACGGTAATTGTAACCAATAGCCGTATGCTGATAGTAAGGATAAGCATCACGAGCCTGAGTAGCATACCACATGATTTCGTTGGCATCCTCCGCGTTGCGACAAATCAAAGCACCACCACCCGAAGTGGTAATCATCTTGTTACCATTGAACGACAGTACACCATACTTACCAAAAGTACCCAACACTTGCCCATCAAAGCGTGACCCCATACCTTCAGCAGCATCCTCCACAACTGGAATACCATACTTGTTGGCAATTGCCATAATCTCATCAATGCGGTAAGGCATACCATACAGAGCTACAGGCACTATAGCCTTAGGATATTTTCCTGTCTTCTCCTTACGGTCAACGATAGCCTTCTCCAGCAATGCCGGATCCATGTTCCATGTCTCTCCCTCAGAACCTACGAACACTGGCTTAGCACCAAGATATGTAATAGGATGACTCGAAGCACAGAATGTGAAGCTCTGCACCAGCACCTCATCTCCTGCCTTCACGCCACAGCCAATCAAAGCCAAGTGCACAGCAGCAGTACCAGCCGACAGACAGACGACACGTCTGTCAAGTGAGGAATTAGGAGTGTTTAGTGAGGAGTTGTCTATCTTATTAACGAAATCCTCAAGGTCTTTTTCAAAGGCATTCACATTCGGCCCCATCGGCACCACCCAGTTGGTGTCGAAAGCCTCCTTCACATATTTCTGTTCCAAACCAGCCTCACTCATGTGGGCAAGGCACAAGTAAATTGTTTTTCTTTCCATAATTAAAAATTTATATATTTAAAAATTTGGTATTTACGTCACTATGATGTATATTTGCATCATAATAATAAAGAATTGTTTAACTTTAAAAAGTACTCACTATGGCACAGACATCTATGACAGTCCGTTTGGACAACCAACAAAAAGCAATATTCGACGAACTCTGCGCCCAGTTTGGCATGAGCGCAAACACGGCTATCAATATCTTTGTAAAGGCTGTAATTCGCAGTAAGAGCATTCCATTCTCCATTCAAGCAAAGAATGAAGAAGAAGATGAAGTGACTGCAAAAGCAAAGGCTGCGTTCAAATACATGTGTGACACAGCAAGAGAGAATAACATTGATATGTCACTTGATGAGATTAATGAAGAAATCAGAGAAGTCAGACGATTAAGAAAAGAACGCAATGGTATATGCAGTCATTGACACTAACATTATCGTGTCCTCGTTTATAACCAAGAACCCTTCTTCATCAACAAGAAGGGTCATTAACAGTATGCTCAGTGGTAAAATTAAGCCATTGTATAATGACGAGATCTTGGCAGAATACTATGATGTTCTAAGCAGATCCAAGTTTCATTTGAATGAGGTAAGTATCAATGAACTATTATACTTTATAAAGCAAAATGGCATTGATTCATCCCGTTTTCCCTATGATGGCGAAATGCTAGATGAGGATGATCGAGTCTTCTATGAAGTCTGCCTGAGCAAGGAAGATTCCTTCTTGGTTACCGGCAACCTCAAGCATTTTCCAAAAGAACCGCAGGTAATTACAGCAGCAGAAATGATGGAAATCCTAGACAACGAACTATAAGATGTCATCACAGTAGGTGTCGCCAGCTCTCGTAGTAGGTGACACCTGTAAACACGCTAACGAGGTGGTATCATTTGATTGATGCAAGCGGTACTATTAGAGTGCTATGAATCTCATTGTTTCTGTTTCAACATTGGTGTAGTTGATAATTTACAGGAGTGATTTCTCCATGTCGTTTGGCTCACGAATCACAGCCATCGGCTCCCCTCAAATGATCAGTTTCCCAATACGTCTTTTGTATTCACCTACCAGTTCTTGTATGTCATCACGGTTGATGAGCAGTGGTATATGCTTGCACAGAGCTATGGCAATGGCATACGCTGCATCGGGTCTGTTCTTGGCTAATATCTGTGGAATGAATTTCTTGTGCCAACGTTCCAACAGTCACAGCAGAGCCGTGAAGTCATCATTATCCCTTGGCTCAAAGCTTACTTCCTGCATCAGATATTTGGAGTATTCCTCTTTATAGCCCAAGCTCAGTCCTTTGGGTATATAGTTGATTCTCGGCCGCTCCATCTTGGCGCGATACCGTTGCTTTTCCATGGACCGTTTTCTCTTCTCATCACTTTTGATGCGAGCCAGCTTCTCGTAATTCACCATTGTCTCTATCTCCCTGAACTCAGGTGTATTCATCACCTCAGCCCTAAGATGCTTCTTGACGACTTTTGTCAGATAGCGTCGCCATGTCTCCTTGTTCCCTTCGGTCACGAATGGCGGGCATTGCTCACCATAGAAAGTGTGCCATGTGAATGGCTCGAAGTCGAGGTGCAAGAGGAATGATTTTCATTGGGAAGTATTGTTTTGCTCCATAATTCGTCTACTATTTTATATAGATTACTCTAATCTTATAAATTTGCATTGTTATAAATATGACGAAGCGTAGTTGATATTCCTACCAAATCCTGTCTAGTTAAAGTCTGCATGACACTTCCCATCCCTACATGCGTACCATGATTAGATAGTTTGTTATAGGCATCCCTTAAAGAAGTCACCATTTGTGCTCCCGCATCTGTTATAGCCATCAAATCAATCCAAGGAATATTACTTCTACCTCTAAATTTCAATGGACTCTTGCTTCTAAATACAACTTCATCCACCATCCATTCTATGGCATGACGTAACGAATCTATAACTTCCTGTGCATTCATCAAAGGAACAGTGCTTAGATAACCATCAGCTTTATCTAAATAATGTAATGACTTACATATCTTGTTGTCAATTACATATCCGTTACACTGAGGATTATCTGACAATACCTCGTATGCAAAGATATGCACCTTATTTGAAGTCCTATTTGCAATGTTTCCGTTGTTAGGGTAGATTTTTATCCTATCTCCATCCTTTTCCAAAAATAAAGTTTGCAGTTGCACACTATGCGTAAAAAGAATTATCTGATTAGGAAGCGAAATGATTCTATTCAGGAAATTCTCAACATATTGAGCATCTAAACTAGTTACAGGATCATCAAAAACCAAAGGTTGTTCAATGTCTAATAATATATTTTCTGCAATAAACAAAGCCAATGAGGCACATTTAAATTCAGCTTCACTTAGAATCTGCTCAACATTGCTATTATTTAAAATTTTAAACTTAATTTTAGACGTTGGCAACATCAAATCCTCCATTTCCACCTCCACCTGGAGATACCCCATACCCAATACAACTCTTCTCGAAAATGTTGCAAAAGAGCATTTTTTAATGACATACAAATTGTATTGTTACATAGACTTTTCAGTTCATTGTAGTCACGCAGAGATATAGCTCCCAAATTATTAAGCGATTCCACAGCCCAATTTATACTTTGATATATCCTTAAGAAATAACTTTCAAAAAGATAAGTATGACTATCATGAGGTTCCAAAAGCCTTTTGCTATAATTTGCATCGAAAAAGCGTATATGAGTCAATTCTGGCGGGAAATTGGATATACCATTCCAAGTATACGTTGTCCTAGTACCAGCTATAGTATAATCTAATTTAACATGAAAAGGTGCTGGTGCTTGTGAATAAATATTTTGCAATACAGGATAATTTATATCTGCATTAGCCATCATATTAAGTATTCTGAAATAACTACTCTTACCTGAACCATTAAATCCAAATATCAAAGTGAGCCCCTCTTCGCAAAATTTTATTTCTTGATTATTAGCCAATGCATTTACACCTGATATGTGCTTTAAGCTATTTAATACAATTTTTGGATAAGCCACTCCAAAATTAGCAGGAATAACCAATGACGGAGTAGCTACTTCATTCAGAATTTCGTCGAGAATAATATCTAAATCCGCTTGTTCAATAGTCCCATTGGTATTTATAGCTCTACAAATCAAATCTTTAGCCCATGCTGGATGGTCAGGATTATTATAATAATCGACAAGAATGTCTTTGGAGTGAAAAATTGCTGGCATAACTATATATTTCTTAAGCAGATTGATGCTTGGGTTGAACCATGCTGTTTCATAAACATCAATATTGTCTTGATATTTAGTTTAAGAGGCTTATCGTTCTTTATATCAGTTTCAAAATCTGCAAGAATAGATCTTACAAGATTTTCCAAATTAACCAATAGCATTTTCATAACATTTTGAGCTCCATCATATACTGTTTTATTCTCTATGACAGAAGCTATTATAGGAACTATCTTTAGAGAATAATCATAACCAATAGTATCAAATACTTTAACTACTGATCCCAATACCGACGGATTATCACCTGCCTCAGTCAACACCTTTTCAAAGAAAGGCACATCTTTTTCCTTCAATTCAAACCATTTAGATTTGTCATCATTTAAATATGAAGGATTCAGCAAGTACTCATTGACAACATTTGAATAGTCTCTCTTTCCTATGTTCTTGATAATACAATCATACAAAGAATACCAAGCTGCCCAAAATTGTTCATAATTCCCATATGAGACACATTTTAATAACAGCCTACTTACCAATGGTTCATATTTGTCATGTATTGAAATATATCTACTGAAAAACGAAATGACTTCACTTACTTCAGGAACATGACAATTAATTATAATGTCTGCGACAAGATCAGTATCTTCAAATCTATCCCGAGAATAATGCTCATACCCATGTCTAATATCAGGAATCCATTCGGAAGACAATGCTTCCATCGATTTCACAAAAAGATTACGATGAGAAGAACTGTTAGCCAACAAACAGGCTATAGCTCTAGCAAGGTCTAAAGAAAAGACTTGATTTTTATTTGTCTCTACAAGTTCATGAATGCACTCTTCCATAAAATCTGTATGATTCTGCCACATCTTTCGTCGTATAAGCATATATCTCATTAGGTCACATGGCCTTGTATTTCCGTATTTAAAAGTACTTCGGACATAATCTAAACAAATCTTTTTTATAGTAGCCACTTCATTAGAATTACAGAAAGCAAGAAGCGCAGGAATTGCGTTTAGACAAATATCCAACCCAGATAGACTATTAGACAAAATAAAAGGCATATCTTGCAAAGATTCTAACACTCTTTCTTTGCATTCCTTAATGTCTCCATCAGTCATCTCGGATGAAAAATTCATAAGTAAAACAGAACTACCCATATAAGGAAGGAATTCATCCCCAATGAGTTTATACAAAGTTCCATCTTTCGATTTCAGAAGATTTTCAATATGTCGGATTTCATCCAACACAAGATGAACGTCATTATCAAACGGAGACTTACTGACCTCATTCTTGTTTCCTTCGTATTGCTTGTTTATCCATTCCCTAAGTCTTACTCCCCTAGCCATCTGTATATTAGACTTTTCTAATTCCTGATGAGCATGTTTTTGAGCATCTGTTAAATTTGGAGTTAACTGCAGAGCTTTTATTCCATTTTTTAAAGTCACTTCTTCTTTTATCATAGAGCGATAGTCTATTCTAGCGATCATATAATCTTCATAATCTTTCTCTTCTTGAGGAATTTCAGCTACTTGTTTCTTTAAATGTTCTACACAGCCATATAAAAGTTGTAACCTTGCTTTGTCTTGTGGCTTTGTTGAATCAGAATAAGAGATTTGAAGACTTTGCAAAACATTTTCCAAATGATTTCGCCTATGCGTCAATTCATTAGATTCCTTGCGTTCTTTGCCCAATTGTTCTTTTCCAACATAGGCAAAACTTAATGTATGTGCTGTCAATTCATGAGTAAAACGTGTCAAGTCCAGTCCTAAGAAGCGATAATTTTGAAAGAAGTTTAACAGAATATCAAAGTAATCTTCAAAGTGCGCAGTGACTACACTTGCTACTATAGCCCACATTGAAGCGGAACGAGATCTATTTAAAATCTGTTCAAGAAGGTTCGCCACATAGCCATGCAAGTTTTGTTTATTACACAAATCCAATAGAAACTTTTCAAGAGCCATATGGATACATTCCAACACATTAGGCATCGAAAGCCCTGACGTTCCTCGATACATATTCCATAAGACTTGAGAAGCAACAATGGTATTCTGCTTACCATTAGGCGAAGTTACCTTTATGTTTTCTAACTTATCATATGACTGTGCTCTTACACTATATGTTTCAACACATTGATTGACAAAGTCAATGATAAAATCAAAAGTATGATGTAACTTTGGACTTATGTCAAATTCTGTTTTCAACAATGTGTATATAGGCGTTTGATATGCACTACTTGGGAAATAACCTCCAATTCCTTCCAACTCTTCATTCAGGCCAAAATAATATTCACTTTCCTTGTATGAACTTCTCCATGAGTTATGATTTTTATTATCCAAACGTTCTTCCCAATATAACTGTAAAAGATTAGAAATTAAATCGTGATAGAAAATCGCTATCGGCAGTAATAAAGAAGTGTTTGCTTTTTTTACAATAAACTCGGAAAGATGATGATATGGATCTTTATAATCTATCCATTTATTCTTTATGATATCATTGAATATGCTTTGCAATTCTTCTTTTAGATAAGGAGAATACAAACAAACTAAAGAACACCATTGGTCTGAATTCTCGATATAAAGATGAGTACCATTTTCTTGGGCTTGAATCTCTTCTTTAAAGATCCTCAAAGCCAACAATCCTGCATGATGAGCAGCATCCTCTGCAGCTGGTTGCTTTCCAAAATATCCCGATAAGATATTATAAACGACAAACGCATTTTTAAGAAAATAGTCATCTTGATTCTTAAATATGTATTCAATAGAGGCTTCCCATCCACCACCAAAAGCGACAAACTGTGGATATTGTCTTCCATTAAAGGAAAAATATCGATTTATTTTTTGACAGGATATATAGAGTTCTTTAGCGAACTCATTAAACCAATGATAATTATTACTCTTTAAAGAATAATCATATTTGCTTAAGAAATGAGAAGAGTAATTCTGACTTTTTCCAATAGCATAGAATATCGAAGATACCCAAAAATCATCAATTTCATTATTGAAAATTCTTTTGCATAATGTATCGGCCCCAGATGCGTTCTTATTTAATTGTTCTTGAAGCCAACAGACAAAAGCATTCTGAAAATCGGAAGTCTTCGGTATAACTTCCAAATTTTCTATAGACGCAGACATTTTTTGATCAACATAATATTCTAAAGCCCAGTCTGAATAAATATCATGCTTGATTACATACCCCTTATGCATCACTTCTGCTAAAACATCTTGTTCAACAAGTGAATATGCCGCATCTTGATTATTAATCTCTGAATAACTTACATAATACAAAGAACTTTCTTGTAACTTACTAGCTATTGAAATCAAGCACTCTGCTCTGTTGACCTGTGCACCTCCTTTAGTTGTCCCTCTGACTTTTTGACTCCAGACTTTTTCTTTAAAAGTAGATAACTGAAGTCGGGCATTTTGCCCAATTTCTACATATCTAGCTAAATAAAAGGGAGTCCTTAATTGATTGAGAAGTTTTTTATCTTCAGGCAAAGTAATATTCTGTTTACTAGCAAAGGATTCCAGTTCCTCTGTAGAAAGCGATTTGACCTCCAATGTATCTAATCCTAAATGGTGGTCATTTTCCATTGCATCAAGAAAGTCCTTTAAACTATTAGACTTACATGTAAACAAGAAAACCCACCCTTCTCTTTTTAATTTATCTATAAACAATGTCAAAGACGAAATGTTCTTAATCTCAAGAAGTTTTTCTGCAGAGTCTATATATATAAGCCTGGTCTGTATATCCTGATAATAATCACAGAATTCTTTCAACGTATAATTCTCCACCAAAGAGAATATATCATTTACAGAATTTGTATCAAGCTGACGAGCATCTAATGCAAAGACAACAAGTTTGTCATTCTCTTTTTCTGCATTATAAAAATGCTTGACAACAGCACTCTTACCAACTCCACTTTCACCAGTTAGGACAAGATTCTGTTTTTTTTCAACAGAAGTCTTTATCTTTTATATATAATAATATCGTTCTATAGAAATGTTCTTATCGCCATACTTTATATTATCATTTATCCGAGAAAATTTAGCTTCATTACATTCCTCTAAGTCATGATTTAAATTTTGAAGATGAGATTTTTGATTGAAATATATATCATAAGCTATTGGAGTATCTTTAACAATATCAAGAATATTATCACCAAACATCCATTCTAACCTGATACCCAAATCATTTGCAACCTTTTGAATTTTATCTTGCTTTTGGCTTGTAACTTTTCCTTTTGTTTTAGGAATACCAAATTCCTTATTAGTATAGATTACCAACAAAGTTTGTTCAGGACACCACTTTTTTGCCAGTTGTATAGAATGGCTAATATTGGTTGCATCTATCTCATTCTCAAAATATTTAGCCTGGAAACCGATGACTTCATCACCTCGTTTGATGACAGCGGTTTCGTTTCCAGGATGGTTTTTGAAATATGGTAAAGCATAGCTCACATCATATTTCTTCCGAAATAAATATCTTGCTAAATCCTCAAATGCCTTAGTTAGGTTATTCGAGTTTTTTCCAATAAAATCATTCCAACTTGTATTATACATAGCGTTCTGTCTTTAATAATACTATAATCAACATGTAAATGTTCGGTAAGTATGAAAAGATATACATTATTTGCGAAATAAATACGATTCAAACCATAATAATTCAAAATGCGCTTGCGCACAATTCAACATTCTTGCTCTGGCAAGCGGCAAAGCCGATTACCTAACTCAAAATTCAAAATTAATTATTGGTAATTCGTGTTCCATAACAATTCAAAAATGTTCAATTCCAAATCGCAGGCGAAGCCGAGAACAATTCCTAACTCAAAATTCAAAACTCCTAATTCCCTACACTTCTTCCTCTGCAAACTTCACCTTGAAGCCAAGTACTGTCGCAAATATCATTTCAATATCTTTCCAGAAAGAGTAGTGGCGATAGTAATGACAGTTCAGGCGCACTTTATCAGGATAAATCACGTTATCGTTATACCACACAGCAACGTCCTGGTCACTCTTCACTATCAGCTCAGCATATTCCTTATCCGATATTTTAATTTGCGGATAATTTGTGGTCAATTCATGGTAATTCATGTTTCTAAAGTCCTTCATAAAGTCAGAAATCATTTCATCCTCCAGTCTATACTTAAGAGTAGCAGGACCAGTGATACCCGGACGTAGCTTTAAAACATCCCTATCATCACCTTGCAGCTTATCTGCATAACCCGGCACATCAGGACGAGGGCCCACAAAACTCATATTACCAATCAACACATCCCACAGCTCCGGCAATTCATCAATCTTGTAATGACGAAGTTTCGCCCCGAAAGGAGTGATACGGCTATCACCAGCTACAGATACCGATGAACCGCCATGCTTCACCGTCATCGAGCGGAACTTATGGCAAGTGAACAACTTACCATCCTTACCCACACGTTTCTGACAGAAGAATGCAGGACCTCCCGGCATCTTCTTATGGATTAAAAACGCTACTATGGGGAATATCCACCAAATCAAGAGCAGTCCCAACAGGGATGCTACAATGTCAAAGAGTCTTTTGAATATCATAAATAAAAAAATTAGGCTAAATCTTTATCAAACAAATACCCCCACACACGTCTTCCACAAAACATCATGAAGCTCGTATCTGAGAACAAACGGAATTTCCAACTATTGCGAAACATATTTATCACTAAGTCAATTCTTGCCTGCATATCCGAATGTTTGGCATTGACTCTGACATTTCTATATAGCGTGTCATCCAATAAACGTCTATCCCCCTCATCATCCGCAGGACAGTAAAACGGAACGGCTACGCCACATACCCTGTTGGCCAGTCTGCTCATGGCATATCCGAATGACAACATACCATATTCTTGGCATATCTGTATCCACTCATTCCAATCCACTTTATTGGCATAAGATTTCAGCACCATAGCCCAGTCGCATATATGTTTCAATAGAATCCCCTTCTCAAAGAAATGCTCCTGTGCATGAGCAAGAACATATATTGCATTAAATTTTTCTGATGGCAATTGCAGGTAAGAATCGCCTATATATTGTGGCTTCTTCAGCTCCATCTGTGTCCGTAGCCATTTTTCTAAGCGCTTTGTTTTTTGTGACCCTTTTATAGGCAACAGATAGTGATGGTTTTCAACTGTCAATCCCTTGTAATGGAATTTTGAGTTCTTATAATAACTCCTGTCAACAGCAGTCCCCGTTTTTTCTACTATAGTGTTGCCTTTATCAGCACACCATCCTTCTTCACTTGCTAAATAGCAATCCAGATCACAAAACACCCGCATCTTTGGTTTCGGATACATATCTGCCAATACGAAACCCTTCATAACGTATGTATGCAGTCCTTCATCATGCCAGAGCTTGGCTAAAGATACGGCTGCCTCCCATTGTTCTGTATATGTCAGTTCCTGTTTTACAGCTGAGGCTATCCATTTCATCTTTAATGAATATGGAATAGTGATTTTCTGATGTAGCATCAACTTTTGCAGTCCATCCATACATATTGCCACTATTCCTTGTGCCTTCGCCGTCTTGTATACATCCTGCCAATCTGTTTCCTTCGGAATGCAATAATCAGAGCTTTCCTCCAAGCCTGTAGAAATAAGTTTAAAAAGAATTTCCTCGGTGTTATTCATTAGCCGCAGCAGTGTTCTTCACATAGTGTAATTTTTTATATACTCCACATACCAAGTTCATTCCTGTCCAAAACAGACTTGCAAGAGTATTCATTTCCATTGCTTCATGCCAGAGTTTATAATGCCAACGTATCATAGTGGCATACCCATGAGTTGACACGCTGCCCTTTCTTCCACGTCTATACTTTGCCAAACATTCGTCAAGCAGATAGCAGTCTGCTTTCTGTATTACCTTCAGCCACATAGCATAATCGTTATTCTTCTTGATATCAGCTATCTGTAGCAACCCAATATGTTCTTGTTCAAACATGACTGTCAGGCATCCGGGCCAACAAAAACTGAACATTCCCAACTTTGTGACATGCTTTGGTCCTGAAATTTTCACACCGGTAAGTTTGGAACTCTCGTCCATCTCCTCATAAACAGTATAAGAGAAATGGTAATCGTTCTTCACCATAAAAGCCAACTGTTTTTCCAACTTCTCAGGACTCCACAAGTCATCCGAGTCAAGAAAAGCAATCCATCGTCCCTTTGCTCTGCGCAAAGCATTGTTTCGGGTTATTGCAGCCCCAGAGTTTTGTGGATTGCATTCATATTTGATTCGCTCGTCCGTTTCCAGAAACGGCTTTACCACCTCAAGTGTATTGTCCTTTGAGCAGTCATCCTGTATGAGCAATTCCCAATTCTGGTATGTCTGCGCTTGAATACTCTTTATCGTCTCTGCTATAAAATCAGCACACGCCCAAGTGGGAGTGATAATAGATACCAATCCGTAGTCTTGCATAATAAAAATCTTCGCTTGAATATAAAGGGATACAATATGTTGCAGTATGAGCATCAAAGCCCATACAGCATGTCGTAATAAAAATAAAATCAAAGTGAAGTTCCCCACCGCAGTATCGCTCTGCGCTTATGCCGTCACTCGGATGGGGATTTTATTATTATTTACTGTTGTTGTCTATTTTGAAAGAATAGTCATGACTTATTCTATAATAATCAAAGCCAAACTGTTCTATTTGTGGACAACTTATCTGTGCGCCATTTTCGCCAGCCTCCTCTGCTTCCATCAACCGATTTCTGTTGAAAGCATTAATAGCATTGTTCTCTGTTCGTTTTATGAGGTATGACATTAGACATACCTTTCTTTTCTTCTTGTTTATATACGACGATATTGATGGCACCTCAGTTAAGGTTTCCAAACTCTGATAGAGTTGAAGCTCAACCTTTTGATATTTTCCTTTGGGGAAAACAACAGTTCTTGTTCCATCTTTTTGGGTCTTTTCAATAGGACGAGATAGATTTTCTATTCCACCTATAGAGCTTGTCACCTCACACAATAGAATAATATTATAAGTGTCAGTATCTGTCAGGATAAAGTCACACCTGCGCTTACCATCAGAGATTTTGGTACCTGTATATCTGCCAATATATGTATCATAATTGACCACACTCAAGTTAAACGGATTGCCACAAAAAGACGCATACCCCTTTTTGTAACCAACAACAAATTGTGTGTCATCCTCTGTAAGGTCAAATTCACTCAAACTTGTTGTGTTTTCATCACATATACATCTTCTTCCTACGCCATAAAACGCAGGAAGGTCATTTTCCAAGAGATTCTTCATTTTGCAGCTGCTTTAATTCTTGGTATTTATCATATATGTTATTAATATCCTCTGAGAGTCTATCCGTGTTGACGTAGTGAATGTTTTTAACTTTCAAGTCAACTACTCCTCCCGACAGAATCTGGTATACCGAAAGGTCATCATAGTCTACATGTGCACCGTCAATATCCGTCTTGCAGTCGTGAGCCTTCATCAACAGATTCAGAGAATTAATTATATATGGACTATGTGTAGCAAGTACCAATCCTATTTCACGGCTGTCGACCTTTGAATAGAACGCCAATCGTATTATCTCGTTCAACATCTGAATCTGAGAAGTTGGGTCAAGACTCAATTCAGGTTCCTCTATATGTATGTGTACATATTGTGGCATATCTGTAAGTTCCATTTCTGGGCGATACTGAGTGGTAAGGTTCTTTTCAAACAACAAGTCAATGATACTACGCTTCTGAGCCGACTTAAAGTCAAAAGCCTGAGCATAATAGTTCATCATGGCTATTAAAGGCGCTGTTGTCTGTATACCTGAAGACGCATGTCGAAGTTCAAACGAAGAGTAATTATTGTCTTTAGGCTTAAGTATAAACTTCTTTTGGTTGTTGCCTCCGCGTTCCACATCCATGTCCAAACCAATGTAGTTCAAGTCAAAATGCTTTATGGCATCAGTTGCATTGTCAAATTCGGTAAATGTTTCATTAAAGAAAAAACCTAAATAAGCGTTTTTTGCCAATGTACCCTGACTTGACAGTGGGGCTATTGCACTTCTTGATTCTGCTACCCACACTTCTTTGAAGAAGCATAAGTCCTCGTTGGGTATTATAGCATTGTAAGACAGCTTGCCACCTGAATAACTTACAGAATACGAATTCCCGTTTATAGTAACAACATAATGAATGTATGTATCTGCAGTAACCAGTACACTCATATTATCACGCAACAAATCCCTGAATCTAAAGTTTATAACATTCTCTTCTATATGCGAGTTATGGAAATAAGCTCTGATAGAAAGGCGTTTGAATATGTAGCGCATCAATACAAGAGCCTTCATAAGCGTACTCTTGCCACTTGCTGAATTTCCAATAAATACCGTCAGTGGTTTTATATCGATAACGCCAGTATCTTCAAGAGGTCCTAAGTTTTTTATATGTATCGTTTCGTGAATCATAACTTCTATTATTTAGTAGATATACTTTAGAATACAAAGTTAAACTTATTTCTTGAACTTTGCAAGAGTGCCGTTCCAATTCTTTTGCAAGAGCTTGGTGAAAATAAGAGAAGGATTACATTCATACTTAAAACGCTTGTCTGCCTCCATAAACGGCTTAACAACCTCCAACGTATTGTCCTTAGAGCAGTCATCCTGTATGAGCAATTCCCAATTCTGGTATGTCTGCGCTTGAATACTCTTTATCGTCTCTGCTATAAAATCAGCACACGCCCAAGTGGGAGTGATGACAGACACCAATCCGTAGTCTTGTATAATAAAAATTTATTACTTAATATTTTTTATTCTGAAAATGTTAGTTTTACAACAAAAGGAGCATAGCTCAATCCTTTTATCATCTGACTTCCATTTCCTATATGTATGTCCAATTTTACATTGTTGGAATCACAAATTTGCTGTAACAAATAAAGGCCTAAGCCACTTCCTTCAATATTTGTCTCATTAATTACTTTCTGTGATCGAAAACCGCGTTCTCTTATGTGTGCCATTTCTCCTACATTGGGACGTATACCCCAATTCGTGAATGTAACTTCCAAAGAATGAACACAATCTAGGAATTCTATTTTAACTTCTTCATTAACAGGTGAATATTTTATAGCATTATCAACAATAATGAAGAAAGCCAATTCTATGGTATTATTCAATCGAAATGCTCGGCCTGTATGTCCATCCATTTTCACATCTATGTCTTTCTCTTTTCTTTGAGCATACAGACATTTATAGACCTTCTCAATCTTTTTGTAAATAGGGATTGGAACAACCATATCATCTTTTATAGAGTCAGGATTTAATATCATATCATACGTATCCATTCTTATTGACAACAAACTTGTATTAGCTTCTATATTCTTCCTGATATTTTCTATTTCAATAGACTTATTACTATCAATATATACAGAACGTAAAGCATTCGAAAGTTGCAAAACACTTGATTTCAACTGATTATTTATTTTTCGCACTTCATGCAATGTTTCGTTCAGCAAAGAAATATTTTGTTTTAATATTTTTCCCTCGCTCTCTAAAAGTTCTTGTTCTTCTCGTATTGCAGACTTTGAAGCAGACGAATAAATTTTATTATTTTTCCGTCGCATTTTAGATATTTTCTTTGTCATAATCCAAGCAATTTTAAAAGTCCACCAGCGACCATTGACTGAACAACGCTACGTACATCATCTCCTAAAGACGGGTACTCCTTAGGATTTGGAAAGCTATTCATATCCTGTGGACGATTTATATAAATGTCCACATAATTATCTTCAAGAAACATTACATCTTTTATAGGTACATCCTTATTAAGCAAGAAATCTCTAATGGTCTTCCATATTTCAATAGGATCAGAAGCTAATCTTATCATTTCATCAATATAGGAGCACCACATATCCATATCAACATCTTTCTTTATACGCTTGATACCCTCTAAATCATTCATTGACTCCACTTTGTAGTCTGCACCTGCAGAATATACAGCGAACTGTTTAAATGGGTAACGCTTTTTCAATTCACGCACCACATAGGCACCTTCCTTTTCTTTGTTGAATTTATGACCAACACCTTTTATGTCACAAATAACAACTGGATAAGCCTCAACAGCATTATAATCCTCTATGTCCCTTATTGATGTTATGTTAAATTTTTCATTCCTC
>ULPT01038336.1_pt1 | contig 23919 bp, 11 predicted proteins | sample 1953751 | NCBI WGS metagenome assembly ULPT01 (sample SAMEA4835636, study PRJEB28245) | human gut metagenome | biome: gut microbiome; material: fecal sample | place: Denmark | collected 2008 | reverse complement strand
AAGCCTTGAGTGATTCAACAACACTCAAGGCTTCTTTTTTTGTTTCTCCTATAGGGTGTTTTGTTGCAGAGAGTATGATAAATGTGGGCTATATGAAATGCGGGACAATATGGATAAAAGTTCATTATTGTATTCTTGGTTTTGTATCATTAACAATAGTATCTTTTTTCGTAACGTATGTGCTTGTGGGGTTGCTGGAATGGCAGTAATTTTGCACTCGATAAGAAAGTGCATGTTTTTGCGTTATAAATACGGATATTTTTAATGGAAATCTTAATATGAGGAAACTTTTGAGTAACAATCGACGAAATATGAAGCAAATCATCCAATGCTGCCTGACGAAAGCCGTTCTTGGCTTGGGGCTGTGCGCTATGTCGGCGGCACCGGCATGGGCGCAACAATTGCCTAATGCAGGTTTCGAGGATTGGAGCGGAACGGCTTTTAACGGAAATGCCCAACCTGCGAATTGGAACGCTAGCAACGTAACACAGTTTAGCTTTAAGTTCAATTTCGCGCATAAAGAGGACGGTCATACGGGGAGTGCCAGTATGATGGTGCAAGATCAGAGTGTAGGTGCCGCTGGTATCTCAGAGGTTTCCCCGGGGTATTTTTCGTTGGGGCTGCCGTGGGCTTATGTGCCTAGTCTGACGGCAGTAAATCAAGCCACGGCGGGAACCGATGGTGGTGTGAGTTGGACATATCGCCCCGATAGTATGTCGGTTTGGATTAAACGAACAGGCGGTAATGTGGATAAGGAGGATTTCTATCTTCTCTACTATGCATGGTCTGGGACGGCAAAGAGCAGTAAGTACAAAGGTAAGAATGGTACTTGTACCTCCACTTCGCACACCAACGAGGAAAGCGATATTCGTCAGGCGTTGGACGGCAACGAGTGCGGTACGGAGCAGAAAGTTACGCAGATAGCGGAAGGTATGTGGCGGGAGAAAAAAGAGTATGGCGATTGGACGAATATCCGTGTACCGATCTATTATTTCAATAGCGATGTACCGACAATGATGAATATCATTTTTTCGGCGAGCAATTATCCGAACTTCCGGGCAACATCGGGGCTATATGCAGGTAACTCGCTTTATGTGGATGATGTGGAATTGATTTATTCGGCGGACATCCAGAAGATTTATATAGATGATAAGGAGTGGAAAGGTTTCGACCCGTCAAGCAGCGAGGAACAAACCTATTCTCTCGGACGCAGTGCCACAGCAATGCCGAAGATTGAGGCACGCCGTGGTACGGGGGCACTTACAAATGCGAAGGGTATAACTGCTACTTTTGCCGGGCGTGTATTGTCAGGCAAAGAGATTACGATACAAGAGGGTGTCATTGATGGAACACCGACAGTGATCACCGTAAAAGCCGAGGATGGCAGCAAGACGAAGACCTATAAAATAAAGTTTGTGCGCGAGGCGAGTAAGAACAGCAAACTTGCAGATATTCAGGTAAACGGCAAGAGTATTAGCAATTTTAATGCAAATACTTATTCTTATTCGGTGGACCTGCCTTATGGTACGACGGCAGTGCCTGTGGTAACGGCGGAGGGACAAGAAGATGCGCAGACGATAGAGATAACGCAACCTACCGGCACAACGGGACGCGCTACTATCAAAGTTACGGCTGCCGACAAACAGACCGTATCCACTTATACACTGAATTTTCGTGTGGCAGAATTGGCTGATAACACGCTGAAAGACATACTGATAAACGGAAAATCATTGACGGGGTTTATTCCTTCGCAGACGATTTACCGTGTGTCGTTACCTACCACCACAACGACTATGCCGACGGTAGAGGCGGTTTCGGCTTATCCTGCCGGAGCGCAGACCATTCAATATACTGCGCCCACTAAGATAGATGGCGGTACATATCAGATTGCAGTTACCACTCCCGGAAACGCGGTGCCGAAGACCTACAAACTGAATTTTCGTTTGGAGGCATCGTCGTATTCTCTTCTGAAAGACTTGCAAGTGGAGGGAGGGTATATCACCGATTTCTCGCCTGATAACTACACCTATTATGTTACTTTGCCAATGGGTACGACGGCTCTGCCTAAAATTCAGTATGAATTAGGCGATGAGTTTCAGACAGTTAGCGTTGTTGAAGGCGGGTTAGACGGTACGACGCGTATCACCGTAACGGCGGCAAATGGCGACCAGACGGTCTATAAGATTGTATTCACGACGTTGAAGTCGGAGATTTCTACGTTGGCAGGTATTCGTATCAATGGCACTGATTTGCCCGATTTCTCTCCCAATAAGACCGAATATGCTTATTCACTGCCCATCGGAACGACCGAAATGCCTACTATAGAACCTATAAAAGGCGATGAGTATCAGACGGTTAACATTGTAGAGGGCGGACTGAACGGTACAACGCGAATCACTGTGGCAGCAGGAAACGGAAACACGACCGTTTATCAAATCACGTTCTCGGTGCAACAAGCCACCAATGCCACGCTGAAGATGATTTATATAGACGGAGTGGAGTTGGAGGGCTTTGACAAAGACCAATTAGAATATACGGTCAATCTGCCACAAGGAACGACCAAACAACCGGTGGTAACATATACGCAAAATGATGAGTATCAGACTGTTACGGTGCGTTCGGGCAGCAATGTGGAGGACGATTATAAGATTACGGTGCGCCCGCAGACCGGGGCAAGCCGAACCTATATCATTCATTTCCGTGTGGCTACTTCGAGCAATACGGCATTGAAGATGATTTATGTAGCCGGTACACCATTGGCAGATTTCGATGCCTCGGTGCTGAACTATACCTATACCCTTCCCGCCGGTGTAAGTGCCATACCGTCAGTTAGTTACGATAAAGCGGAGGCTTCACAGAAAGTGCTGAGTATGTGCGAAAACACGGTACACACCATCACCGTTACTGCCGAGAACGGTGATAAACGCACCTATACGATTACTTTCATCATTCAGAAGTCGGAAAATGCTTTCCTGCGCATGATTTACCTTGACGGACAGCCACTTAGCGGGTTCGACAAGAATAAACTGACCTATACGGTGGCACTGACGAAGGCTACTTGTCCGCGTATCACGGTGGACAAAGAAAACGGGCAACAGGTTACTATCACTACTCCATACGCGGCAGGCGTTGCGCAGATTCGTGTTACGCCCGAAAGCGGTAGTGCCAACACGTATTCTATCACGTTTACAAGTATGGGTGCAACGGCTTCGGTGGCATTGGAAAATATCTTGCTCGATGGGGTGGCATTGACAGGCTTTGTGCCTACAACCCTCGAATATACGGTGCCTTACAGCGAGGTGCTTCCTGAGGTAAGTTACACTGCGGAAAGCGGGCGCACGGTGGAGATTTTGCGCAAGGGCGACGATGTGATGCTCTATGTGCAGGCAGGCGAAGAACATACTACCTATACATTGCATTTCCAAAAACAAGTGTCTGCCGATTGTACGTTGCGTGCGATTCTCATCGATGGTGCGCCATTGGCGGAATATACGCCTGCCACTACCGACTATACGATTGACCTGCCTGCGGGAAGCAAACTGCCGGTGGTATCGTTTGAGAAAGCCAACGAGTCGCAAGTAACCTATTTTGGTCAGTCGGCACCCAACACAATGGCTATCACGGTGGTGGCTCCATCGGGTGCTGAGGCTATCTACAAGGTGTCGTTCCGAATAGCCCAATACGATGATGCCCGCCTGCGCGATTTGCAAGTGGAGGGACATACATTGGCTTTCGACCCCGACCAAACGGACTACCAACTGACTCTGGAAGACGGTGCAGCCTTGCCACGCCTTATATATAATGTGCGCGAAGGACAGAATATCGTTGTGGCGAATACCACTGCCGACCAACAACAGGTTCTGGTGCATGCGGAGAGTGGCGCGACGAAAACATATACAATCACTTACACGCGCGTGATGTCGAGCAATGCCTACTTGAGCGATATACGTATCAATGGTGTTTCGCTGGCAGATTTTGAACCGACGCGCTTCGTCTATACCGACACACTGGCATGGCGTACACGTGTTGTGCCGAATGTGTTTGCGGTAGGGCAATTGCCTAATCAGACTATCACTACCTATTTCAGCGCGGTGAATGGTACGACACGTATTCATGTGGTGGCAGCCGATGGCACAACGAGTAACGATTATACGATAGCTTTCCCTGTGCGCAAGTCGGGCAATGTGGCATTGGAAGATGTGTATCTCAATTCGGAGATGGCGGAGATTACTTTCGCTGCCGACCAAACGGACTATGAGGTATGGCTTCCCTATCAGAGCAAGACGGTCCCCGACGTGGTCTATACCAAAGCCGAACCGGAGCAGACGATAGCACTGATTTCGCGTCCGTTGGGGCAGAAAACAGAGATTGTCGTTACTGCCGAGAATGGCAACCAACGCACCTATAGCATTTGGTTTAGAGATAGCGTTTCGCAGAAAATCAATGCATTAGATACATTGCGTGTTCGCGAGACAGGCGAACTGCTCAATGTGGCAGGCAACGAGTTTAATGTAGCATTGCCATACGGTACGCGCACCCTGACGGTGGATTATACCAAGGCATTCGATGAGCAAACGGTATGGATACAACCGGGCGGAATCAACCACCCGACTATCATCACTGTGCGTTCAAATCGCCCCGACGAAGCCGACCATATCTACACCCTGACACCACAATTGGAAACGCAGAATCCCGCTGTGTTAGAGGGTATTACGATAGACGGAAAACCGTTGGAAGGGTTTGACAAGAATCGGTTCTCGTATATTGCGAATGTTACCAATACGCCTGTGGTGGATTATACCGAATCGGAGAAAACCAAAGTGCTTGTCCAAATAAATACGAACAAACAATGGCGGGCAAAAGTAACAGCTCAAGGGCAGACCAATATCTACGATTTATGGTTCTATTACACCAATGATACGATTCCTAACGGGGAATTTTCAGAGTGGACAACTACCAAATACAATGATGCACAAAAACCTATTGGATGGCAAGTGTTGGCAGATGCAGCGGAAAAGGGTACTACTGTTTGGGGTACATATAAAAGTGGAGATGAATGTAAGCAATCGGATGCAGGTATCGCTTACTTGAAAACAGCCTATAGTGGTAAATTAATGCGCAGTACACCCGGATTTATGACTTTGGGAACAATATCTGGAGAACTCAATACAACCAATAGTTTCCAAATAACAGGGGGCATACCTTTCAAGAATTCACCAGATACCTTAAAAACATATTATAAGGCACCTAAAATCATTGATTTCAACCGAGTTGCCTATGTCTTGTCTGGTTCGAATGGTACATATACGGCTGAACATAATGATTCAAAGACTTTTAATGATTATCAGTTGTTGACAATAGATTTAGCGGAAGTCAATCAAAAGGCAGGAATGCCCCACTCAATAAACCTCATTTTCAATTCGAACTGGAGTGAAACGGGTAATTTGGGTTCAAGTGGTATGAATACACAAGCCGAGATGTATGTCGATTGGGTGCGTTTTATGTATAATAGTACCCTTATTTCCCTGAAAGTCAATGGATTGGATGCTGATTTGGATGCCAATGCTTTCTCAGTAACGCTTTCCGACCCCGAGGCGGTACTGATGCCCTCACTCGTTTTCACAGGGCAAGTCGCTGACCAAGCACAGAAAATCACGTGGCAAGAAGAAACAACAGACGGCGAATATGCTGTACGTAACGCCGACATCATCAACTATGCCGAGGACGGAACAAGCAGCAACTACACATTGCAAGTTCGTCGTCCTTTGGACACACGCAATACGCTGACCGACTTGCTCCTTGATGGCAGTACGATACGGGGTTTCAACTCCGAGACTACCGATTACACGGTGCATCTTTCGTCTGACATTCGCCATCTGCCGTCTGTCTATCCGCAACCGGCAAGCAGTCTGCAAACTATCACCATGGAGTATGCCGACTCGGTTCTGACCATCACCGTTTCCCCCGAGAAGGGCGAAAGCAAGGTCTATACCATTCGTTTCGTAACCGATTTGTCGGACGATACCACGTTGGCAAACTTGTCCAATGTGTCGGATTTCGACCCCGAGACGCGTGATTATACCATCAATGCCACAACTATGCCCACCATCGCTTTTGCCAAGCAGATGAACGGACAGACGGTGGAAGCCACTTTCGACGCAACAAAAGCCACGTTGGTTGTTACGGCGGAAAACGGTGCCAAAGGTACCTATACGCTCACTCTGAACACGCCTGTGGTCAGCACTTCGGGGCAACTCTCCGAATTGGCATTCAATGGTAATATACCGAGCAATTTTGCCGAAGACAACTATGCTTACACTCTCGCGCAACCCGGATTGGCAACTTTTGTACGCAAGGATGAGAAGGACTCGGTCGTCTTTGTGCAGACGCCGCAGGATATGCAATGGCAAGTGTTTGGTACTGAGCAACATACCTATACTCTTACATACCCGACTGACCCCTCGTCGAACACGCGTCTGAAGGCAATCTTGTTGGACGGAAAACCCTATGCGTATTTCGACCCTGCCGTCAATTCCTACACTTTGCATACTGATACACTGATTCACTTGTCTGTCCAAAAAAGCGAGGACGCGCAGAAAGTGAAAATCGCGCTTGATACGGAAGAAAATACATATACGATTCAGGTGGTTGCAGAGAATGGCACCGTGGGAACTCCTTATATAATTAAGGTGAAGCCCGCTCTGTCATCGAATAGCCAATTGGCATCTATCTTGTTGGATGATAGCGAAATAGCCGGTTTTGACCCCGCTACTATGCAGTACACCATAACGTTGCCCGCCCCTGCTGTGAAACTTGCCGAACCTCGATTGCCTTCGTTGCGCTATGTCGTTGGCGATGAGGCACAGAAGGTGGAGATGACTGCTGGTCGATTGGGAAGCAACACCTATCTGACGGTTACTTCCGAGGACGGAAAAGTGAGCGACTACAGCGTGTTGGTACAATCCGAACCGAGCCACAATGCCGACCTCACGGGTATCATTGTCAATGGTGTGCCTGTTGCCCATTTCGAGACGGGGCGACACTACTATTCCGTGCGCGCGGCAAGCAACGATGTGGATATCGAGTGGACTGCCGACGATAATTTCCAAACTGTTACGCGGCTCACTACTGCCTCCGACATTGAGCATGTCCTCCATGTGGTGGCACAAGATGGCGTGAATACGCAGGATTATACCGTTGAAGTATATGTGGAATCGCTTTCCACAGATGCCACTTTGGCAGACTTATGGCTTGACGGACAGACCTTTAGCGAGTTTGAGCATACTCTTAATCCGCACTTGGCTTTCTCATCTATGCAGAACTCATACCAAATCAATCTCCCCGCAGGCACTACGGTCCTTCCTGAGGTATCGGCATCGTTGCGTGTGGACGGACAGCAAGTCAGCACCACCACTTCGGGGATGAATGTCTATATGGATGTTACTGCTCCCGATGGCGTAACCCGCAATCGCTACACGCTCACTTTTGTCGTGCCTTTGTCTGCCAATGCCGACCTCGGAATGATTTATCTGGACGGCGATTCCTTGCCTGCTTTCTCTGCCAATCGGTACTATTATCCTGTTACCCTTCCCGTAGGCGTACATGCTTTCCCCGAGGTTGTGGCACAGAAAGCAGAGACCAATCAGCAGATTACCACATACTTACAGGACAATCATATCACCATCAATGTCATTGCCGAGGATGGTATTACTAAATCCACCTACACCGTAGTCTTTGCCTATACCTTGTCTGACGCCGACACATTGCAGATGATTTATGCCGACGAGGTGCCTGTTGTAGGTTTCGCCCCACGCACGTTCTATTATCTCTTTTCTCTGCCTGTCGGTACTACGGCTTTCCCCGAATTGGCATGGACGAATGGCGATGAATGGCAAAATGTCCGTATCGATACTCTCCAACATACCGACCATAGTCTGGCACGGCAATTGGTCGTAACTTCCGAAAGCGGACGAAGCAACTACTATACCGTGGCATATTCTATTCTCCAATCGTCAGTAGATACGCTCAAGATGATTTACATCGACGAGAAACCCCTTGCCGACTTTGTGGCTGCTACCACCGAGTATTGGTACACTGTCCCCGCTAATGCAACCGAGGTGCCTTCGGTATATCCGTTGCAAGGTGATGATTATCAGACTGTTAAAATCACCCAATCGAAGGAGACTATGGCGGCTAAATCGCTCGACCTGAAGACGGAAATTGAGGTTATTGCTGCCAATGGCACAAGCCGTACATATATTATCCATTATCCTAAGGAACTATCCTCGGAGACCGACTTGGATATGATTTTCGTGGGCGGAAAGAACCTCTCCGACTTCGACTCTGAACGGTACTTCTATAAGGTCCCACTGCCTATCGAAATCGTTGATATTCCGTTAGTTACGGTTGCCAAGAAAGAGGACGCACAGCAGGTGGAGATTGCTACCAATGGTGATACAGTGTTTGTTCACGTTACGGCGGAGAACCGGGATAAAGCAACCTACACTTTGGCATTTGAGCGTATCAAATCTGCCAATGCCAACCTGCAAAACATCAGCCTGGGCGATGGATTTACGCTGGAATTTGAGTCCGCGCACTACGACTATGCTGTTACCATTCCTTATGGGCAAACACAACTGCCGACTATTACGGCGGTGAAAGCAGAGGACGAGCAGTTGGTGGAACTATCAGAACCGGTGAAGTTGCCTACGGGAGAGCAGATTGTTACCATTTTGGTTACTGCACCCAATGGTATTGACCAATGTGCCTATACTATCACGTTCTCTTTTGCCAAGAATAACGACGCCTCCCTCACTGCCATCTATGTGCGGGGTAAGTTGTTGGAGGGATTCCGAAGTGACTCGGTTGAATATACTCTTGAATACCCCGTGGGTTCTACTATTGCCGATTTCGCGGGATTGTCCGAGATAACTTACACATTGTCTGACGGGAAGGCACACGCTGAGACGTCTATGGACAATGCAGGGACGATTCTTATTGCCGTTACGGCGCAAGATGGTTCGGTAGAAACCTACCTTATTCATCAGATAGTTCTGACCGATACCGACAATACCGTCCGGATGATTTATCTTGATGATGCTGAATTTGCAGAGTTCGACCCCGAGCAGGATTTTTATATCTACTACATCATAGAGGGACTTACTGCGCCGAAGGTGTCTGCCGAGGCTGCCTCGCAATATGCCGAGATCAGTGTCAAGGAAGCGTCCGTAGGGGATACCTGTATCATCTCCTGTACCTCCCAGTCGGGCGAAACGCGTCGCTACTATATCTGGTTTGCACAGTCCGAACTCAATGATGCCCTTACGCCCACTGCCAACGATGTATTGGTTAAACGCTTGTCGGGTTCCACGCAGATTTTGGTCGGTACGCTTCGCAAGGATGTCTCGTTTGCCCTGTATGATATGTATGGACACCGTATCGCCTTGGAGAAAGTTCCTGTGGCAGACCCCAACGATGTTGAGATGGTTACCGAGGCTAATGGTCAGGAGAGACTGCTCAATATCACAGACCTCAGATCAGGTACAATCCTGACGCTTGATCCGAATACAATCTATTTCTACGTGTTCTTCCATAGCGAGAAGCAGCGTATTGTTTCGGGCAAACTGATTGTCGTTCCCTGATTAGCAATGGCATATCTTTGGGGCTAACAATACAAGGGACTGTCTAACAAGTGTAGATGGTCCCTTGTATTGTTAGATAATGTCTTGCCGTCTTTGGGGAGGATTTGATTGGATATGGATTGATTGTCTTACTTTGGGAAGAGTATTGCGTATATCTAAAAAAAGCAGTACCTTTGCAATCGAATTGGCAATAGGGCATTTGTGCGCCCCGAGCCGTAAACATTTGTACGTTTATTATGATTAAAATTTCGTTCCCGGACGGTAGTGTCCGCGAGTATGAGAGTGGCGTAACGCCGCTTCAAGTGGCTGAGAGTATCAGCAGTCGTTTGGCGCAAGATATCCTTGTGGCTAGTATCAAACCTATTACGAACCAACCCGAGAGCATCGAGGAGCAGGGCGAGGGATGGAGTATCATTGAACTGAATACCCCTATCACCGAAGACAGCCAAATTCGTCTCCACAAGTGGAACGACGCCGAGGCAAAGCATGCGTTCTGGCACACCTCAAGCCACTTGATGGCAGAGGCGCTGCAGGAATTGTATCCCGGTATCCAGTTCGGTATCGGACCTGCTATCGAAAACGGTTTCTACTACGATGTCTATCCCGCAGAGGGACAGACCATCAAGGAAAGCGATTTTCCTGCCATCGAGCAGAAAATGATGGAGTTGCGCAACCGTAAAGAACGCCTTGTGAAGAAGAGTATCTCTAAGGCCGATGCACTCAAAGAGTTTGGCGAAAAAGGGCAAACCTACAAGTGTGAACTCATTTCCGACCTCGAAGACGGACATATCACCACCTATACACAAGGTGCATTCACCGACCTCTGCAAAGGTCCGCACCTCCTCTCGACAGAGCCTATCAAGGCAATGAAAGTGCTCAGTTGTGCGGCTGCCTATTGGCGTGGCGACGAGAAACGCCCGATGATGACGCGTATCTATGGTATCTCGTTCCCGAAAAAGGCCATGTTGGACGAATATCTGGCACTCCTCGAAGAAGCCAAGAAACGCGACCACCGCAAGATTGGCAAGGAACTGGACCTGTTTATGTTCTCGGATATGGTGGGCAAAGGTCTGCCTATCTGGTTGCCGAAGGGTACGGCACTCCGTCTGCGCTTGGAGGATTTCCTTAAGAAGATACAGAAACGCTATGGTTATCAGCAGGTTATCACTCCGCATATCGGTAGCAAGCAACTATACGTAACCTCCGGACACTGGGACCACTACGGCAAGGATTCGTTCCAACCTATCACCACTCCTGAGGAGGGCGAAGTTTATCTGCTCAAGCCGATGAACTGCCCCCACCACTGTGCTATCTACAAGAACAGCCCCCGCAGTTACAAAGACCTGCCTTTCCGCTGTGCAGAGTTCGGTACCGTCTATCGCTATGAGCAATCCGGCGAGTTGCACGGACTGACGCGTGTGCGCTCGTTCACACAAGACGACGCGCATATCTTCTGCCGCCCGGACCAGGTAAAGGACGAGTTTATCCGCGTAATGGAGATTATCGAGATTATCTTCAAAGCATTGGATTTCAAGAACTTCGAGGCACAAATCTCTTTGCGTGACCCGAAGAACACCACCAAGTATGTGGGTAGCGACGAGGTTTGGGAGAAAGCCGAGAGTGCTATCATCGAGGCTTGCCGCGAGAAAGGTCTGCCCGCAAAAGTAGAATATGGCGAAGCGGCTTTCTATGGCCCGAAATTGGACTTTATGGTCAAAGACGCTATCGGTCGCCGTTGGCAGTTGGGTACTATCCAAGTGGACTACAACCTGCCTGAGCGTTTTGAACTCGAATACACGGGCGAGGACAACCAAAAGCACCGTCCTGTAATGATTCACCGTGCGCCGTTCGGAAGTATGGAACGCTTTGTGGCAGTGCTGATTGAGCATACCGCCGGTAAGTTCCCGCTGTGGCTCACACCCGACCAGGCTGTGGTATTGCCTATCTCGGAGAAGAGCAACGAGTACGCATGGAAAGTGAAGGAAATGCTTGAGGCTCAGGATGTTCGCGTGGTTGTGGACGACCGCAATGAGAAACTCGGGCGTAAGATTCGCGACAACGAGTTGAAGCGTATTCCGTTTATGCTGGTTGTAGGCGAGAAAGAGGCGGAGCAAGGTCTCGTCAGCGTCCGCCAACAGGGCGCTGAGGACAAAGGTCTGATGACCGTTCAGGAGTTTGCCGACTTTGTGAACACCACCGTCAATGCACAGATGAACGCATATTAAGCGACTATTTATCTTCAACAGCAAAAGAGGCTGCCTGACAAGTATGGTTGGGCAGTCTCTTTTTTGTGCAGTATTATGGTTGTGTATAAAAAAAGCATAGTTTTCGTTTAGTAACTATAGGAATCACAATATTCTTGGATAGGAATCAGAGTATTGTCTCTTAGCCGGCAATACCATCGCCGATAAAGTACACAGTATTGTCTCTTAGCCGGACAATATCATCGCCCGCCTCCTAATATCTCCCCTCCTCGGTCAGGGGTATGGGGACTCTTTTGGGGAAAGGTCTCGTATATCCCGAAATTATCCCGAAATTATCCCGAAATTTTGTCGTGTCTTTGTGCTGTCTTTTCCGCAACCTGCGTATAGGATAACCGATACATAACCGATACATATGAATACTTTCTAAATACTTTCAAGCAAGGGAAAAGATACTCTTGAGCGACCCTTGGGCAGCCATCAGTGGTCGCACCTCTTCCGATGACAAAGTCGTTTTCCGCCCCCCCCCTTCACCTCCGTCTGTACTTTCCGTAATTCGGGTAATATGTTCGGAATTAGAGGTATTGGTTATTCCACCGGAAAGCAGTAATTTTGCAGCGTAAAAAAATACTTCAACACGGTTTTAATCACTTATTTCATTACGTTGTTTTATGTACATTGAGAAAATTCAGTCGCCGGCAGACTTAAAGAAATTGGACATTACCGCCTTGAATATGGTTGCCGATGAGGTTCGCAGTGCTGTTTTGCGTCGTGTGAGTATGCACGGCGGGCATGTGGGTCCGAACCTCGGTTTTGTGGAAGCCACCGTGGCATTGCATTATGTGTTTGACGCGCCCAAAGACAAATTGGTGTTCGATGTCAGCCACCAATGCTATCCGCACAAAGTGCTGACCGGTCGCGTTGCCGGTTTTCTGGGCGATACTGATGCCATGAACGCCATCAGCGGCTACTCGTCGCCCAACGAGAGTCCCATATATGACAATTTTGAGGTGGGACACACCTCCACATCTATCTCGCTTGCCACCGGTTTGCAGAAAGCCCGCGATATTCATGGTAGCGACGAAAACATCATTGCCATCATTGGCGATGGTTCTCTCTCGGGCGGCGAGGCTTTTGAGGGATTGGACGAGGCATCGGAACTTGGTACGGGCATAATTATTGTGGTGAACGACAATGAGATGTCTATCGCGGAGAATCACGGCGGTATCTACAAGAACCTGCGTGCCTTGCGCGAAAGCGGCGGGAGATGTGCGCACAACTGGTTTAAGGCGTGGGGATTTGAGTATGTATATTTGGAAGAGGGTAACAACGTAGCAAAATTGGTAGATGTATTTCGCAGCGTGAAAGATACCACCCGACCGACGGTAGTGCATATCCACACCGAGAAAGGACACGGTTTCGCGCCCGCGGTAGAGAACAAAGAGGCTTGGCACTACAGCGCACCTTTTGACAGAGCAGACGGGCAGCGTCCTGCAACACCTCCGCAGGAGACCTATGAGCAACTGTTCAGCGATTGGATGCTCCGCGAGATGAAGCACGACAAGAGTCTGATTGCCGTAACGGCAGGCACTCCATCCGCCGGTGGATTCACCCCCGCAAAACGGGCAGAAGCCGGTGAACAGTATTTGGATATGGGCATAGCCGAAGAACAGGCAGTGGCGATGATTTCCGGTATGGCAAAAGGCGGGCTGCGCCCCGTGTGGACGGTATTCAGCACCTTTATTCAACGCACCTACGACCAGATTGCGCAAGACCTGTGTATCAATGCCAACCCCGCGGTTATCAATGTGATGTGGGGCGGTGCGGGAACGATGAACGATATTACACATATCTGTTTGTTTGACATACCGATGCTTTGCAGTATTCCCGGACTGATTTATCTGGCACCGACGAGTTGCGAGGAGTATTTTGCGATGTTGCGTTGGGCAATTTTGCAGGACCGGAAGCCGATTGCTATCCGCGTACCCGGCAACGGAGTGAACCACACCACGGAGACGGTGGATAGTGTGTATGACTATGAGCCACACTACAAAATAACGCGCGAGGGCGAACAAGTGGCGATTATTGCTGCCGGCTCGTTCTATCAGAAAGGCGAAAACGTGGTGCGCTTGCTTGCAGACAAGGGAGTGCATGCCACACTTATCAATCCGCGCTACCTCAACGCAGTGGATACAGCGACTCTGGACAGGTTAAAAAGCAAACATCGGTTGGTGGTAACCTTGGAGGACGGCAGCAAAGACGGCGGGTTTGGAGAACGCATAGCCGCCTACTATGGTACATCGGACATGAAAGTGCTGGTGGGCGGAATAAAAAAAGACCTATACGACCGCTTCGACCTACATCAGTTGCTTGCCGACAACCGTCTGCTTGATGAACAGATAGCGGAAGATATTTTACGCATAATTGCTTAATCGGGTGTTCGCACACCTGCTAAACACAAAGATATGAAAGAGGTTTATTTTAACACTGTGCAAGCATTCAACGAATGGTATGGGTTTGAGACTTTTCACCCATTGGTGAGCGTGGTGCATTTTGACCGCGAGAGTGCCTTGGAAGAGGCGACCTATCACTATGGATTGTATGCGCTTTTCCTGAAAGAAAACAAAGGATGCAAGTTGTCGTATGGTCGCACCGCGTATGATTTCGACGAGATGACCGTAACAAGTTTCGCGCCCGGGCAGGTGATTCATGTGGAGCCCGCTCCCGATGTGATGTACCCCAAATGGACAGGTTTGGTGTTCCACCCAGACCTAATCAACCGCACCTCGTTGGGCAGAAACATAAGCAGATATGAGTTCTTCGACTACACCTCAAACGAGGCATTGCATCTCTCCGTTGCCGAGATAGAGATATTTCGCGAAGTGCTGTCGATGATTCAGCAGGAGTTGCACCACAACATCGACAAACATACTCGCGAACTGATTGTCAGCAATATAGAACTACTGCTGAACTACTGCCTGCGCTTCTATGACCGGCAGTTTGTAACACGCGAGGAGATAAACCACACGGTTGTGAAGAAGTTTTCTGACCTGTTGGACCAATATATAGCAACCCGCGCGGAACAAGAGGGACTGCCATCGGTTGCCTATTTTGCCGACAAATGTTGCTACTCGGCGAAGTATTTCGGCGAATTGGTAAAGACCGAGACCGGCAAGAATGCGAAAGATTTTATCAATGCACGCCTACTCCGCGCCGCACAACAACTGCTGTCGGATGACCTGCTCAGCATTACACAGATTAGCCAACGACTCGGTTTTGAATATCCGCAACATTTTGTACGATTCTTCAAAGCCCAAACCGGCAAAACACCGACCGAGTATCGAAAAAGGGCATAGGTATCACTCACATTTACAATCCATTGCATTATGAAACAGACATTTCTGACTGCACTGATGGTTGTGCTTTCGCTGACCTCGTGCGCCAAAACCAACGAAACAAAAACAGAACAAACATCGATGAAAAGTATTGTGGTATTTTTCTCGCGCAGCGGGAATAATTATGTGAACGGAGGCATTGAGAATCTCCCTGTCGGTAATACGAAAGTGGTAGCACAACGGATTCAAGCCGAGACGGGCGCAGACCTGTTTGAGATTGTCCCCGAAGTGGCATACCCCGATGATTATTCGCGCTGCACCGAGGTGGCACAAACCGAATTGCAACAGGATGCACGCCCTGAATATGCGGGCGATATTGATTTGAGCGGATACGACATCATCTACTTGGGCTACCCCATCTGGTGGGGGACTTTCCCGATGTGTGTATTTACTTTTATCGAAGCACACGACGGGTTGCGCGGCAAGAAGATTGTGCCATTTTCCACCCACGAAGGTAGCGGATTGGGCAACAGCGTATCTGACCTGCGCCGTCTTTGTCCGAACGCTACTATTACCAAAGGTACCGCCATACAAGGCAGCCACGCTGCAAACGCCGACATCACGCCAATACTACGACAAGGCGAATAGAAGGAGATACCCCACAAATAGACAAAGCAATAGACGTTGTATAAAAAACACAACTCATTATGCACAAGAAGATTATTTTATTTCTATTCATTCTAATTTCCATATCTGCTATGGCACAACAAAAAATAGTACAAACTGCCGGTCGCACACAGTTGGGGGAATTTGCACCCGAATTTGCACATCTGAATGATGATGTTTTGTTTGGCGAAGTATGGAGCAGAAACGACCTGCTCTCACTCCGCGACCGTAGTCTCGTAACGATCACCTCGCTTATCAGTCAGGGCATAACCGACAACTCCCTGAATTACCACCTGAGCGAGGCGAAAAAGAATGGTATCACCCGCACAGAGATAGCCGAGATAATCACGCATATTGCGTTCTATGCCGGTTGGCCAAAGGCTTGGGCGGCATTTAATCAAGCCAAAGAAATATGGGCGGACGATGAAACACAAGGCGACAGTATCTCCGAATTGGCGTTTCCGAAAGGCTCGGCCAATACTGCCTATGCAAGGTATTTTGTAGGAAACAGTTATCTCGCACCGCTTGTGCCCAAGAACCTCAGCGAAGGGGAACAGAGCGTTCTGCCGATGAACAACGTAACATTTGAGCCCGGGTGTCGCAACAACTGGCATATCCACCACGGGGCGCGTCAAATACTCATCTGCGTTGCGGGGAAAGGGTGGTATCAAGAATGGGGGAAACCTGCTATTGCACTCCGGACGGGAGATATTATCGACATTCCGGAAGGCGTGAAACACTGGCACGGGGCACAGAAAGATGCGTGGTTTCAACATATTGCCACACATATAAACGTCGCCGACACCACCTCCAACGAGTGGTTGGAAGCAGTGTCGGACGAAATATACAATCGTTTATGACCTTTCAAACAAGATTCAGATACTTTGTATTTTATGAAAAAAGTAATTGTTATATCTACCAGCCTTCGGGTTGGCTCCAATAGTGAGATGCTTGCCGATATGTTTGCAGAAGGTGCATTAGCCGCAGGACACCAAGTGGAGAAAATTAGTCTTGCGGGAAAAGATATTGCATTCTGCAAGGGGTGCCTCGCTTGTCAAAAATTAGGCAAATGTACTATCCATGATGATGCCAATGATATCATGCAACGTGTTCTACAAGCCGATGTGGTCTGTTGGGCGACACCTGTTTACTACTATGAGATGAGCGGACAGATGAAAGTACTGATTGACCGTATGAACGCAATGTATTCGCTTGATTATCAGTTCCGAGACGTTTATATGCTCACCACCGCAGCAGATAACGAACCCGATGTGCCAACACGCGCAATTGCCGGTCTGACAGGGTGGATAGACTGCTATCCTAAAAGTCGTCTCGCCGGCACATTGTTCTGCGGAGGGGTAGATGCACCACGTACCATCGTCGGAAACGCCAAACTGCAAGAAGCCTATGCCTTGGGGAAAAGGGTGTAGGCTACAATAGCCGAAAAAATATACTGAATTTAGCACTTTCTTGCCGTTATCGGTAATAAAGAGTATCTATCTTGCGACAGATGAATTGAGAAATACCAATAGACATTTTGCGGAGTAGTTATGGCAGATGAGGATATATTTATTAGAATAGATATACTTCCTTCAGCAAACGCATACTCCGCATCATCGTGGAATTGACCACACGCGATTTTTGATTGGCTGGTTTCTCTCCCTTAGCACGTCCCCGCGGCTAATGATTTCCGTTCATTAGCCGCGGGGACGTGCTAAGGGGAGGCTGGATTAATACTCGTTGCCGCCACCGAGGGAGTGGTAAAGTGATACGAGGGATTGGAGGAGAACCATACGGTTGCTGATACGGGTAAACTCAGCAGTGAGAAGGCTGTTCTGGGCAGTCAGGACTTCGAGATAGGTGGTGCTGCCGTATTGCATCTTGAGCGTGGTGGCGCGTTGTGCACGGCTGAGTGCATCGACCTGCTTGTCGTAGAGTTCGCACTTGGCGTATGCCGTTTGATAAGCGTGGAGAGCATCGTTCACCTCGTTGCCCGCCGAGAGTACCGTCTGCGTAAAAGTGAGTAGGGCTTCCTGTTGCTGCGACTTTGCCATTTTCACCTGTGCAATGTTGCGCCCCGAGTTGAAGAGCGGGACGACTAAGCTTGCTGCTAAGTTGCTGACCATTTGTGCGGGGTTGAACACCTGTACATAATCGTGGTTCGTCCAGCCGAACATCCCGCTCAGGTTGAGCGAGGGCAGACAATTACTGCGGGAGAGGTTGGCGGCATAGAAAGCACGCGCCATATTCTGCTGCGCGGCGCGCACGTCGGGGCGGTTGTAGAGCAGTTGTGCGGGTACTCCCACCTCGATGTTCTGCGGCAAGACCTGTGCATCAAGTGTGCTGCGGTTGATAGGGCGGTAGGTGGTGCCAAGCATGAGACAGAGTGCGTTCTCGGTCTGGCGTATCTGCTGACGGGAGTCCAGCACCATCGTTTGTATGGAATAGTAGGTGGCTTCCATCTGCGTAACCGCTGCTTCGTCTGCCATACCCGCCTCTTTCATACGTCGGATGGTGTGGATGGTCTTTGCCCACGTCTGTTCGTTCTCCTCTGCGGTCTGCAACTGCGCATCGAGCATCAGAAGTGTATAGTAGGCATTTGCCACGCCGGCGATGAGTCCGCAGCAGGCGGCTTGCTCATAGTCGAGAGCCTGCTGCTTGGCGGCTTTCGCGCCACGGAGCGAGTTGAGCGTCCGACCGAAGATGTCTATCTCCCATGAGGCTGAGGCAACAAGGTCGTAGGTGCCTTGTCGGATACCATACTGCGGCGAGAAACCTCCTTGAGGAGCAAGACTGATGGAAGGCAGATAGGCAAGTTGAGCCCCGCGGAGAGACGCTTCCGCTTGCAGAACATGCTCGTGCGCGATACGTAGGTCGAGGTTGCTGTCAAGTGCCTGACGGATAAGGGCTTGCAGGAGCGGGTCGGTGAATAGTGCGTCCCACGAGAGGTTGCTGAGGCTCTGTGCGGTGTCGGACAGAGACAGGTCGCCATAGAGGGTGGAATCGATGTCCTGTACGGGATGGTACTTGCCATAGATACCGCAAGAGGACAATAGGAGAGAGATCACCAAGCCCCCAAAAAAGAGAGGAATATATATAGCGGACTTAAATATATGTAGTTTCATTTCAGTAAAATCTTAATAATTGATACTTCTTGAAGTATGCGTAGGGGGAGCCTATCCTATAACCATCCTATAAGCATCCTATGCTGTTTTTCGCGGATATGAAATACATCTGTCGCACACTTCAAATCTTAACAAAACGCACTTTTTGCTATTCCGTGCGGCGGTTCTTGCGGCGTTTCTCGTCTAAGTGTTGGAAAATCACAAATAGCGACGGCACGAGGAAAAGCAAAGCCAGCGTACCGACAATACTGCCGCCGACCACGCCCGTACCGAGACTGCGGTTACCGTTCGCACCCACACCCATAGCCGCCACCATCGGGAGCATACCGAAGATTAGCGTGAGAACGGTCATCATAATCGGGCGCAGACGTGCGCCTGCCGCGTCGATAGCCGCATCTTGCAGACTCTTGCCCGCCTTGCGACGCTCGGTTGCATACTCGGTGATGAGGATGGCGGTCTTGCTGAGCAAGCCGATAAGCATGATGACACCCGTTTGAAGGTAGATGTTGTTCTCGAGACCGCATATCTTGGTCAGCAGGAACGACCCCATCAACCCGACGGGCACGGCGATAATAATCGCTAACGGCAGGCGGAAGGACTCGTACAACGCCGAGAGTATGAGGTAGATAAAGACAATACAGATAAGGAAAATAACCGCTGTGGTGCTGTTGCTCGACTGGCTTTCTTCGCGTGTAATGCCCCCGTAATCAACCGCATACTGTGCAGGAAGTACCTGCGCTGCCACTTCTTTGACTGCCTTGATGGCATCGCCCGACGAATAACCGTCGGCAGGCATCGCACTGACCGCAATGGAGTTGTAGAGGTTAAAACGCGTCAGTTTGTCGGCACCATAGACACGGCGGAGAGAGACAAACTGCGAGAGCGGTGCCATCTCGCCGCTATGGAGACGCACAAACGTGTTGTCGAGACTGCGCTCGTCCATACGCTGTCTGGGATCGCCCATAATCTGTACCTTGTACACTTTGCCGAAACGGTTGAAATCGCTGACGTACTGCCCGCCGTAGTAGCCTGACAGGCAGGCGAGTACCTCGTTGGCGGTGATACCGGAGCGCTGGCATTTGGCGGCATCGACACTCACCTCCCATTGCGGGAAATTGAGGTTGAAAGAAGTAAACGCCATACTGATTTCGGGGCGCCCGTTGAGTGCACCGATAAATTGCTGTGCATAGTCGTAGAACTGGTGCATATCGCCGCCTACCTTGTCTTCAAGGTTGATATCCAATGCGTTCCCGGTGCCATAACCCGCAATTTGTGCCGGTGCCATAGCGAATACGGTGGCATCCTTGATGTCGGCAGTGAGGGCATAGACTTTGCCTATTACGGCACCGATGGCTTGCTCCTTCCGGGTGCGTTCGTCCCACGGCTTGAGTTTCATAATGATGTTACCCGCCGCACTCGACTCACCGGAGATTAGTCCGTAGCCCGCCGTGCTGTTCAGTTCCGCTACCTCAGGGATGGTCATCAGGCGGTTCTCTATCTCGCGCATAATCCCGTCGGTGGTAGCAAGGGAACTTCCGGGAGGGGTGTCGATATTTATCATCACCGTGCCGAGGTCCTCTTCCGGCACAAGACTCGTCTTGGTACTATGCATAAGGAATACCATAAGTACAACGCTCAAAGCCGCCGTTACAAACGACATCCACGGATGTTTGACAAAATGTGCGGCACCACGCTGATACCAAGCCGTGAGCCGCTCAAAGCCCCGGTTCCACTTTTCGGAAAAACGGAAACGCCAACGTTTGTAGCCGCGGAGGTTGTTAATGTTGGTTTCCTTGGGACGCAATAGCAGCGCACAGAGTGCAGGGCAGGTGGTGAGTGCATTAAGTGCGGATATACCTACCGCCACTGCCATCGTCAGACCGAATTGGCGATAGAAGACACCGCTGGTGCCGCCGATAAAACTGATAGGAATAAACACCGCCATAAACACAAGCGATGAGGTGATGATTGCTACCGCTACATCTTTGGTACCATATACCGTGGCCTGGAACGGGTTTTTGTAGCCGGCATCGAAACGGCTGTGCACTGCCTCGACGACCACGATTGAGTCGTCCACCACCGTACCGATGACCAGCACGAGGGCAAAGAGCGTGATGAGGTTGATAGAGAAACCCGCCACCACCATAAAAGCAAACGTACCGATGAGCGAGACGATGATACTGACAAATGGAATAAGCGTCGAACGCCAATCCTGCAGGAAAAGCAGCACGATAAGAATAACGAGCAGCACAGCCTCGATAAGCGTCTTTATTACATTGTGGATAGAGGCATAGAGGAAATCGTTAGTGGACATCATCTGTGTAATCTTCACATCTTTAGGCGCATGCGCTTGCACATCAGCCAACAAGGCGTCAATCTGGTTGTTTACTTCCGTGGCATTGGACCCTGCCGTTTGAAAAACCATACATTGGATACCCGGATGCCCGTTTTGGCGTCCATTGAAGCCGTAACTCTCTTCGCCTAACTCGATGTCGGCAATGTCGCTCAGCCGCAAGACTTCGCCGTCGGCGGTGGAGCGGATAATGATATTACCGAACTCCTCGGGAGTCTGTAAACGCCCCTTGTACTTCATCGTATATTGGTACGCCTCCGCCGAGTGTTCACCTATCGTACCCGTTGCCGACTCGATGTTTTGCTCGGCAAGTGCTGCCGTTACATCGCTTGGCACTAACTTATATTGCGCCATCACGTCGGGTTTCATCCATACACGCATAGAGTAGTTCCCGCCCAAGACTACCAACTGTCCGACACCTTGAATACGGAGCAGTTCGGGCTTGATATTGATATAGATATAGTTGCTTAGGAAATTGGCATCGTATGAGTCATCCGGCGATGAAACGGTGAAAATCTGCAACATACTGGTTTGTCGCTTAAAGGCTTGTACGCCCACCGTCTTGACTTCTGCGGGCAGTTGCGCCGTTGCCAACGAAATTTTGTTCTGCACATTCACCGCAGCCATATCGGGGTCGGTACCTTGCTTGAAATAGACATATATCTCCGCCGAACCCGTGTTGGTAGCCGTGGAGGTCATATAGGTCATATTCTCGACACCGTTGATCGCCTCCTCCAATGGGGCAATCACGGCTTTCTGAACCGTCTCGGCACTCGCGCCGTAGTACTGTGTCATCACCATCACCGTCGGCGGTGCAATGTCTGGATATTGTTCAATAGGGAGCGTCTTGAGCCCGATGATACCCAGCAGCGCAATGACAATCGATATAACTGCCGACAGCACCGGTCGCTCCACAAAAGTTTTTACGTTCATAGATTCTATTTGCTATTTTACCTGTTTAAAATCCGGTTCGTATCCCTGTTGCTACTCCGCAAGTCCCGCCTTCGAAGGAGAGGTAGGGGAGGTCTCTATTCGTACTCCTTCTTTTAGTAATGCTACGCCTTCGGTAACGATGGTGTCGCCGGCGTGGAGACCATTTTCAACAATGTACTCTTTTCCGCCGTTCATTCGGCTGACAACCACTTGAGTAGCAAGCGTTTTGCCGTCTGCTACACGATAGACAAACACTTTGTCCTGTATCTCATAAGTGGCGGTACGCGGAATGAGAAGCGCACCCTGCTGCGGCTTGGCGAGGACAATGTTTCCTGCACCGCCCGAAGTAAGCAGACCGCTCTTGTTGCCAAACGTAGCCCGCACACTCACGGTACCCGTGGCTTGGTCAATCACACCCGACACGGTCTCTATCTTGCCCTCCTCGCTGTATTGGCTGCCGTCGTTCAGCACCAACTCCACCGTAGGCATATTCTTCAGGGCAGCGTCCTTGCTGCCATACCGACGCGCAAGGGAAAGCCATTGGTTCTCGGTCATCGAGAAATAAACATACATCACCGAGTTGTCGCTCACGGTGGTCAGCGGCGTAGGCATCTGCGGCGATACTAATGCGCCTACGCGGAAAGGCAGCGTGCCTACTACGCCGTCGCTTGGGCTCTTCACCTCGGTGTAGTTCAGGTTGTTCTGCGCAATGACCAGAGCGGCATTAGCCTGTGCCAAACCCGCCTTGGCACTCAGATAACTGTTCTTCGCCGTCTGTAAATCAAAGGCCGAGATGACGCTGTCAGCATAGAGTTGTTGTTTCGATTGATACACCAATTCCGCAGTAGCGACGCTTGATTTAGCCACTTCTACGTTGGCTTCGGCGGTTTCCAACGATGCGCGGTACGGCACTTGGTCGATGACGAACAGCACCTGCCCCTTGCGCACGCGTTCTCCCTCTACTACGCAGAGTTGGGTCAGCGTACCGCTTACTTGCGGCATAATGGCTATGTCCTGTCGCCCGCGAATGGAGGCAGGATAATTTTCCTTCACTACGCAGTCTTGCGCTTGCACCACCATAGTCTTGTTGTGTGCCACTTGTTCTTCTTGTCCTTGTTCGCCTCCGTGGCATGCGCTCAGCACGACTGCCGCTACGGCAATACAGATAAATACCTTTTTATTCATACGATTTGTTTTGTTTAATATCTAATTATAAGGTTTGTAACAAATTAACGGTTGATCAATAGAACTCGATAGCCCCTCCTTTGAAGGAGGGGTAGGGGAGGTCTTGACACAAAAAGAAACCTATCTATGGTATAGATAGGCTTCTGTACATGTTCGCTTTTTACCACGACTATAACCTCATTCAATCGCTCACGCGGACGGATGGGCTACGAACTCCCTCTTCAAGAGTCATTTCCATGCACCTCTATAAGGTGGAAAAACGCATTCTGTATTATTCTCCCGATATTCCTCTTCAGTCAAATCGGGCGCAAAATTACTGCTTTTCCCTGACTTGCACAAATGTTCATTGCTGAAAAATGCATTTTGCCAAATTCTATCTGGCAAAATGGAAATAATATAGTATGGAAAAGAGGCTATCCACCTGATTGGTCCCACCTACAAAACAAAACGAACTTTACCTTTGCACCGTGAAAGTAGAGG
>ULPT01025924.1_pt1 | contig 23984 bp, 11 predicted proteins | sample 1953751 | NCBI WGS metagenome assembly ULPT01 (sample SAMEA4835636, study PRJEB28245) | human gut metagenome | biome: gut microbiome; material: fecal sample | place: Denmark | collected 2008 | reverse complement strand
CCTCTTTATACAATAATAATGGGAGAAGAGCGTTATAAAGTCGTATATACACCACATTTTTGATTTATGATAGAATACGTTAGAGGCGAGCTTGCCGAGCTCACGCCAGCCTATGCTGTTGTTGAGGCTCATGGAGTGGGCTACGGACTGAGCATTTCGCTTAACACCTATAGCGGCATACAGAACAAGAAGGAAGTGAAACTGTATGTCGTCGAGAGCATACGAGAGGATGCGTATGCCCTCTTCGGATTTTCCACCAAGCAAGAGCGGGAGATGTTCCTGCTCCTCATCACCGTGTCTGGAGTAGGAGCCAACACCGCCCGCATGATTCTCTCCGCCATGTCGCCGGCAGAACTGTGCAACGTCATTTCTTCGGGCAACGAGAAGATGCTGAAGACCGTGAAAGGTATCGGACTGCGCACGGCACAGCGCATCATAGTTGACCTGAGAGACAAGATTGCCGTGGAAGGAATAGCAGACCAGATGCCGGCAGCAGGTGTTGCGGCGGCATCTGCCATGAACAACGAGGTGAGAGACGAGGCTATAGGCGCCCTCACCATGCTCGGCTTCTCGCCGGCACCGTCGGCAAAGGTGGTTTCGGCAATCCTTACAGACAATCCACAGCTGCCTGTAGAACAGGTCGTGAAATTGGCACTCAAGCAGATAAAGTAAATGACAAACATAAAGAAATTCCTTGGCATCATCATCGTGCTGGTGAGTATCAACGTGCTCGCCTTCAATGTCGTGCCGCAACTTCAGGACGACCGCACGCGCCAGCAGGCCCAGCAGAAAGACAAGCGCAAAGGGCCAGCCACGCTGAAGCGTGGCGGAAAGGCGTCTGCCGACTCCCTGAAGAAAGAACTCTCGGGACTCTCGCTCCTCACGCTGGAGGACGACACCATACCAGACTCGCTGCTCCATCCCAGATGGAAGGTGCAGCGCAGCGTTCCTGTGACCATCGACGATGTGGACAAACGCACCGCTGACCTCAGTTTTCCGGAGAACATCAAGCAAGACGTGGTTTACAACGACACCCTCGACCGCTATTTCATCGGTTCGAGAATGGGTGGCGGCTATCTCTCCACGCCAATCATTATGACTCCCGACGAATACCGCAAATGGAGCGAGAGGCAGGAGATGAACCGCTTCTTCCGTGACAAGAACGACGAGATAGTGAAGGCTAAGGGAAAAGAGAAATTCTCGTTCTCCGACATGCACTTCAGTCTCGGACCGGCAGAGAAGATCTTCGGACCCGGCGGCGTGCGCATCAAGACGCAGGGAACGGCAGAGCTGAAGCTCGGAGCCACGATGAAAGAAATCGACAATCCGTCGCTCCCTATCCGCAACCGCAAGACAACGACGATGAACTTCGACGAGAAGATAAACCTCAACGTGAACGGTAAGGTGGGCGACAAGGTGAACATGAACCTCAACTACAACACCGATGCCACCTTCGACTTCGACTCGCAGAACCTCAAACTCAAATATGAAGGCAAGGAAGACGAGATAATAAAACTCGTGGAGGCAGGCAACGTGTCGTTCCCGAGCAACTCCTCGCTCGTCAAGGGAGCATCCTCGCTCTTCGGTATCAGAACCGACATGCAGTTCGGCAAACTCAAGCTGCAGACAGTAATCTCTCAGAAGAAGTCGTCGAGCAAGAGCGTGTCGTCGAAAGGCGGAGTGCAGCTCACACCATTCGAAATCGACGCTTCAGACTATGAGGAGAACCGTCACTTCTTCCTCTCGCGCTATTTCCGCGAGAAGTATGACGCGGCAATGAAGACCCTGCCCAACCTCACCACCGGAATCACCATAAACCGTGTGGAGATATGGGTGACAAACAAGCAGGGAAATACCACCAATACCCGTAACATCGTGGCACTCACCGACCTCGGTGAAAACACACGGGTGAGCAACCCTATGTGGGGACTCACCGGTTCGCCGGTTCCGTCGAACAACGCCAACAGTGAGTATTCTACAATCGTGAACTCCTACTCCGCAGCGCGAGACATCGACCAGACGAGCACCGTGCTCGACGGTATCCCTGGCTTCGTGGGAGGCGCCGACTATGAGAAGCTGCAGAGCGCCCGTCTGCTCAGCTCCTCAGAATACTCCGTCAACCAAGCCCTCGGATACGTGTCGCTCAAGTCTTCACTGCAGACCGACCAGGTGCTCGCCGTGGCATACGAATATACTGCCGGCGGACAGACATACCAGGTGGGAGAGTTTGCGTCAGACATGAAAGATGTGCAGCAGGCAATCTTCGTGAAGGCGCTCAAGAACACCAGCAACAATCCAAGACAGGGAAACTGGGACCTCATGATGAAGAACGTGTATTATCTCGCCTCGTCGGTAGAGAAAGACAAGTTCAGACTCGACGTGAAATACCAGAGCGACACTACGGGAGTCTACCTCTCGTATATTCCGGAGCAGCAGGTGAAAGACCTCACCATGATAAAACTGCTTGGCGCCGACCGACTCGACAACAACAACAAGGTGCACAGCAACGGATACTTCGACTTCGTTGAAGGATACACCGTGAGCAACGGACGAGTGTTCTTCCCGGAGGCAGAGCCGTTCGGAAGATACCTCTACAACCAGCTCGTGGCAAAGGGTATTTCTCCTGAGAAAGCCGCAAAATACAGTTATACAGAACTTTACGACTCCACCAAGACCGTAGCCAAGCAGATTGCCGAGAAAGACAAATACAGACTCACGGGACAGTTCCGTGGCACCTCGGCAAACGTCATCTCCCTCGGAGCATACAACGTGCCGCAGGGCTCTGTAGTCGTTACGGCAGGTGGCGTGACCCTCTCCGAAGGTTCAGACTATAGCGTGGACTATTCGGCAGGAGAGGTGACAATCCTCAACCAGAGCATCATCGACGCCGGAACGGCAGTCAACGTGTCGCTCGAGAGCAATACCGACTACGCACAGCAACGGAAGACGATGCTCGGTCTGAACTGGGAATACGACTTCACCAAGAACTTCCAGCTCAGCGGTACCTTCCAGCACCTGTCTGAACAGGCGCTCACCACAAAGGTGTCGATGGGATCGGAACCGCTCAACAACACCCTCTGGGGTCTCAACATCAACTGGAAGAAGGAGAGCCAGTGGCTCACCAACGTGCTCGACAAGATACCGTTCCTCCACTGCACCCAGCCGTCGCAGATATCCTTCACGGGAGAGTTTGCCCAGCTCATCGCAGGACAGGCAAGCGGCACACAAGACAACGCCTCGTATATCGACGACTTCGAGAACACGAAGAACACCATCGACGTGAGTACACCGTCGTCGTGGATAATATCAAGCGTGCCGACCATGTTCCCCAACTACAACGACAAGACGACGCTGCAGAGCGGTTTCCAGCGGGCCCTGCTCGCATGGTATAACATCGACCCTCTGTTCACCCGCCGTAGCAGTTCGCTCACACCGGGACACATCAAGAGCGACCTGCATCAGCTCTCAAACCACTACGTCAGAGAGGTGTATGTCAGGGAGCTGTTCCCAAACCGCGACCAGAGCAGCTACAACGGAGCAACGGCAACATTGCCGATACTCAACCTCGCCTTCTATCCGTCAGAGCGCGGACCTTATAACTTCAACCCCAACCTGAACAGCGACGGTACGCTGCCCGTGCCGGCTGTAAACTGGGGTGGTATGATGAGGCGTCTCGACACAAGCGACTTCGAGACGGCAAACATCGAATACATTGAGTTCTGGATGCTCGACCCATTCATCTATTCCAACAAGCAGCCAGACGCCGCACAGTATGGTGGCGACTTCTACATCAACCTCGGAGAGGTGAGTGAGGACGTGCTGCGCGACGGAAAGAAATTCTATGAGAGCGGTATGCCGGTAGACGGCTCGAGCAGCTTCACCACTACACAGTGGGGAAAGATTCCTACACAGTCTACCGTGACATATTCCTTCGCCACATCAGCCGGCGCAAGGGCAAAGCAGGATGTGGGATTCAACGGACTGACCGACGAGGAGGAGCAGAACTTCGCTCCCTACCGCACATTCCTCGATGCCGTGCAGGCAAGAGTGACCGGAGCGGCACGCGACTCGATATTGGCAGATCCGGCAAACGACAACTACCACTACTTCCGCGGATCTGACTACGACAAGGCACGCACGCCAATCCTCGCACGCTACAAGCGCATCAACAATCCGCAGGGCAACTCGCCGGACAGCGACTCAAGGAGCGAGAGCTACGACACGTCATACAAGACTACCCCCGACGTGGAGGACATCAACCAGGACTATACGCTGAACGAATACGAGAAATATTATCAGTATCGTGTGAGCATCCGTCCTCAAGACCTCGTGGTGGGACAGAACTACATCGTGGACAAGCGTGAGACATCAGTGAAACTGCGCAACGATACCACGGAAACAGTGACGTGGTATCAGTTCCGCATACCTGTTGACGACTACGAACGCAACGTAGGCGGAATAACAGACTTCACCTCCATACGATTCATGCGTATGTTCCTAACCGACTTCCAGAAGCCTATCGTTTTGAGATTCGGAAGCCTCGACCTCGTGAGGGGAGAGTGGCGCATCTATGAGCAGTCGCTCAGTACCGGTAGCGAGTCGGGCAAGATGGCTGTCAGCGCCGTGAACATCGAGGAGAACAACGACCGAGTGCCGGTGAACTACGTGTTGCCTCCTGGCATCCGTCGAGAGCAAGACCCTACGCAGCCTCAGCTCACAGAGAGCAACGAGCAGTCGCTCGATATACAGGTGACAAACCTCTCTAACGGTGAGGCAAAGGCAGTATACAAGAACACGAACCTCGACCTCCGACAGTATAAGCGTCTGCAGATGTTCGTGCATGCCAACGCCTTCGAACAGAACTCTACAAACCTGCAGGACAACCAGTTGGCAGTGTTTGTGAGATTCGGTTCCGACTACAAGAGCAACTACTACGAATATGAGATTCCTCTGAAGCTCACCGCTCCAGGACATTATGACCGTTACTCCGGTGCCGACTGCAAACTCGTGTGGCCGGAGGAGAATATGCTCGATATCCCGCTGAGCGCTTTCACCCAGCTCAAGAAAGACCGCAACAAGGCGAAAGCCATCGGACAGGCTTCTTACAGCTATCCGTTCACGGCGTACGACAGCGACAAACCGAACAACAAGATTACTATCGTTGGTAACCCTACGCTCGGCGAGGTGAGAACGATGATCATCGGTGTGAGAAACCTTGCTTCCGAACAGAAGTCAGGAGAAATCTGGGTGAATGAGCTCAGACTGAAGGAATACAACAACTCCGGCGGATGGGCGGCACAGGGCAACCTCAACGTGCAGCTCTCTGATGTGGGTAGCGTTAACGTGCAGGGAAAATATGTCACCGAAGGATTCGGCGGACTCGAAGACGGTGTGGCTCAGAGAGCGCAGGACAACTACAAGTCGTATAGCGTGACCACGAACTTTGAGCTCGGAAAGTTCTTCCCCGACAAGGCTAAGGTCTCTATACCTCTTTATTACTCTGTGACCAAAGAGGAGACACGACCCAAGTATAACCCGCTCGACACGGATATGCTCCTCGACGACGCTCTCGACGCGATGGAGAAGCATGAGAAAGACTCGATAGAAAGCATCGCCGTGACGAAGACCACGAATACCAACTTCTCACTGTCCAACATGAAGGTGGGCATAGCCACGAAGAAGCATCCGATGCCTTACGACCCGGCAAACTTCTCGTTCAGCTACAGCCACAGCCACAGGCATACAAGCGGCGAGACTACGATTTATGAGAACGAGGACAACTGGCGCGGTTCGATGAACTACAGCTACACGCCGGTATACAAGGCATTCGAACCGTTCAAGAAAATCAAGAGCCGCAGCAAATGGTATGACATACTGAAGCGCTTCGGTCTGAACTGGTTGCCGCAGAACATCACCTTCAACACCGAGATGCTCAGAAACTATTATGAGCTGCAGGAGAGGGATATGGAGAGTCTGGAGAACAGTGAGCTGCCTCTGACATTCAGCGAACAGTTCCTCTGGAACAGGGAATTCTCCATACGCTGGGACCTCACCAAGAACCTCCACATGAGTTTCAACAGTGCCACTCATGCAGAAATCGAGGAACCATACACTCCTGTAAACAAAGACCTCTATCCAGACCAGTATACGGCTTGGAAAGACTCCGTGTGGACAAGTATCAAGCACTTCGGCCGTCCGCTCGACTACAACCAGAACTTCACGGCGTCGTATCAGGTGCCGATAAACCTCATTCCTGTCTTCGACTGGATTACTGCCGACGCCAACTACAACGCCACGTATAACTGGACGAGAGGAACGGACCAGGAAGACGGCCAGTCGCTCGGAAACGTGATATCCAACAATAGGACGCTGAACATCAACGGAGCATTGAACTTCGAGAAACTCTATAACCATATCCCGTTCCTGAAGAAGGCCAACGAGAGGTTCAACAAGCGCACCAACAATGCTACGAAGAAGAAGCGTGACGGAGCTAAATCGCCTAAGGAGGCCAATGAGGCAAGGAGAAATCTCAAGGAGGCGAAGGAACTGCCGAAGAACAAGAAGTCTTTTGAAAAGGAGATAACGCTCCTGCCGGATACCACAATGACCGTGAACCACGGCAAGAAGAGCAAGCGACTCATCGTGTCGGCAAAGACAAAAGACGGAAAGATGATTAAGCTGAAGTATAAGACCATCGACAACAACAAGATAAAAATCACGTCGAAGGTGGACTCTGCAACAACGGTGAAGCTGCTCGTCACGCCAAAGGAACCGCTCGAAAACAAGAGCTGGTATAAGACCATGCAGGTGGTGGCAAGAGGACTGATGCTCGTCAGAAACTTCAACCTGTCGTACCGCAACCAGTATGGCCTCTCTCTGCCGGGATTCCTGCCGGAGGTGGGCAACGTGTTCGGACAGCGCCGCGGCGACATCATGTCGCCAGGACTCGACTTCGCCTTCGGATTCGTTGACGACTCCTATGTGCAGAAGAGTGCAGAGCGTGGATGGCTGCTGATGGCAGACAGTGTGGCAACGCCGGCTACATCGTCGAAGACCGAGGACCTGCAGCTGAGGATGACGCTCGAACCGGTGAAGGACCTGAAGATAGACCTCAACGCATCGCGCACGATGACGACAGCGAAGAGCGTGCAGTATATGTATCAGGGAATGCCGACAACGCAGAGCGGTACGTTCACGATGACTACGATAAGTCTTGGATCTGCTTTCGAGAGCATGGGCGACGCCAACAACGGATACCACTCGGCATCGTTCGAGAAGTTCTGCAACTCGCTTGAGGGCTTCCGCCAGAGAGTGGAGAACCAGTATCAGAATGCCGTATATCCGGCAGGTTCCACATTGGCAGGCAATACCTTCAATCCGGAGAACGGAACAGTGAGCAAATACAGTGCTGACGTGATGATTCCTGCCTTCCTCTCGACATATACCAGCATGGGCGGAAAATCTCTCGACATCTTCCCTACGCTGTCGAGACTCCTGCCTAACTGGAGTGTGAGATACAGCGGACTCGTCAGACTGCCATGGTTCAGCGAGGTGTTCAAGAGCTTCAACATCAACCATGCCTACAAGAGCGTGTATGCAGTAGGCTCCTACAGTTCGTTCAGCACCTATCAGGAGTTTATGAACGGTCTCGGATTCGTCACCGACGCCACTACCGGCAACCCTACGCCAAGCAGTATGTTCAACGTGTCTACGGTGAGCATCAACGAGTCGTTCTCGCCATTGCTCGGTGTTGACATGACGTTCCACAACAACCTCACGGCAAAGCTGGAATACAGGCAGACACGAGTGCTGAGCCTCAGTATGACGAGTGTGCAGCTCAACGAGTCGTCGAGCAACGACTGGGTGATAGGAATGGGATACAAGGTGAACAACTTCGACTTCTTCGGACTTCTGGGCGGCGGCAACAAGGCGCGCAAGGTGAAGGGAAAGAAGACGGGCACCGACGAGAAGAAGAGCAACAATAACTCCCGAAACAACAGGAGCGGTTTCAATACCGACCTCAACCTGCGTCTCGACCTCTCGTTCCGTAAGCAAGCCGCTATATGCAGAGACATCGCCTCGATGACAAGTGCGGCAAGCAGCGGAAACTCAGCATTCAAACTCTCGTTTGCCGCCGACTATACACTGTCGCGTCTGCTGACGATGAGTTTCTACTACGACCGTCAGACTAACACGCCGCTGCTCTCAAGCAGCAGCTATCCGACGACGACACAGGACTTCGGACTTAGTCTGAAGTTCTCGCTGACGAGATAAAATGAATATGTAAATAGTGATAACAACTTTAATAGCAATAATATGAAGAAACTATTTTTATCAGCTGTTCTTATCATGGCAGCCTTGGCGACATTCGCCCAGAGCAGACCGAAACTTATAGTAGGAATCGTTGTAGACCAGATGCGATGGGACTATCTCCACCGCTATTACGACCTCTATGGAGAAGGCGGATTCAAGCGGATCATGAACGAAGGCTTCGACTGTGAGAACACGATGATAAACTACATCCCAGCCATCACTGCCGTAGGACACACCTCTATATATACAGGTTCTGTACCGGCAATCCACGGCATACAGGGAAACTCATTTCTCATCAACGGCAAGTTCACCTATTGCACCGCCGATACCACAGTGGCTGGCGTAGGCACTAAGACAAAAGCCGGACAGATGTCGCCTCGCAACATGTTCTGCACCACTATCGGCGATGAGCTCAAGGTGGCAACGGATTTCAAGTCGCGTGTCATCGGTGTGGCGATAAAAGACCGTGCCGCCATCCTTCCCGCCGGTCATGCCGCTGACGCCGCCTACTGGATTGACGGCAAGCAGAGCAAGTTCGTGTCGAGCACATATTATATGAAGCAGCTTCCGGCATGGGTGGAGAAATACAACAAGACGGTGAGCAAATATACCGAAGACCAGATAAACCTCTCGCCAGCGGGAAACGAGGTGACGATGGATATGGCAAAGAACGTCATCACCAATGAGAAACTCGGACAGCAGGGCGAAACCGACATGATATGCATCAGCTTCTCGTCGACAGACAAGATAGGACACAAGTATGGTACCCACTGCCAGCTGATACAAGACCAGTTCGTTGACCTCGACAAGCGTCTTGCCGACTTCATGAAATATCTCGACACCACTATCGGCAAGGGAGAATATCTGCTCTTCCTGACTGCCGACCACGGAGCGGCAAACGGCATATTGATGAACCAGGAGCATGGCATCCCCTCCGGTGGTTTCTCTTACAAAAAGGAAATCAAGGAGCTCAACGCTTATTTCAGACAGAAGTATGGTGTGGATGCAGACTTCACACGCTATATCATGGCATACAACGTGGCGCTCGACCATGACGCCATCGAGAAGGCAGGACTGGAGCTGAGCAAGGTGAAGAAGGATGTCATCGACTATTTCATGAAGAAAGACTATGTGGCTTATGCCGTGGATATGGAGCATGTAGCTGATGCCACGGTGCCGCCATACATCAAGGAGAAGATGCTCAATGGCTATAATGCAAAGCGTAATGGCGATGTGCAGCTGATTCTGCAGCCGGGATGGTATGATGTATATGGCGACAAGATAGAGGCTGGCACCACACACTCCGCATGGAATCCGTATGACGCCCACATCCCGTTCCTCATGATGGGGTGGGGAGTGAAGCATGGCAAGACAAGCCATCCTACCTACATCACCGATATCGCTGCCACCATCTGCAACCTTGTGCATATCCAGATGCCAAACGGTTGTATCGGCAATGCCGTAGAGATGAAATAACCCCCCAAACGATCTAATGCCCCATTTGGGTGTAAGGGGAAAAGTCTGCTGGCGGTGACTTTTTGTGGAATGCCACATTTTAATGACTACTTTTTGTGTAGACAGAAATTTAATGACTATATTTGCATGACGTAAATATGCAATACTATAAATATAAATAAGAAAATGGCAAAGACAGACGAAAATATGGCGGCAGCACAGGAGGGCAAGTTGAAAGCCCTGCAGGCTGCCATGGCAAAGATAGAGAAAGACTTCGGAAAGGGGTCAATAATGAAGCTTGGCGACGAGAAGATAGAGAACGTGGAGGTTATACCTACGGGAAGTATCGCCCTGAATGCAGCCCTTGGCGTAGGCGGTTATCCTAAAGGACGAATAATCGAAATCTACGGTCCGGAGAGCAGTGGTAAGACTACCCTCGCCATCCATGCCATTGCCGAATGCCAGAAGGCCGGCGGCATTGCGGCTTTCATCGATGCAGAGCATGCCTTCGACCGCTTCTATGCCGAGAAACTCGGTGTGGACATCGACAACCTGTGGATTTCGCAGCCGGACAATGGCGAGCAGGCTCTTGAGATTGCCGACCAGCTTATCCGTTCTTCTGCAATAGACATCCTCGTGGTTGACTCCGTGGCTGCCTTGACTCCAAAGAAGGAGATAGAGGGCGATATGGGCGACAACAATGTGGGTTTGCAGGCACGACTGATGAGCCAGGCTCTCAGAAAGCTCACCTCTACCATCAGCAAGACAAACACCACTTGTATTTTCATCAACCAGTTGAGAGAGAAGATCGGCGTGATGTTCGGCAACCCTGAGACTACTACCGGTGGTAACGCCCTGAAGTTCTATGCCAGTGTGCGCCTCGACATCCGTCGCGTCACGGCAATCAAGGACGGTGACCAGGTTATCGGAAACATGACCCGTGTGAAGGTGGTGAAGAACAAGGTGGCTCCTCCATTCCGCAAGGCTGAGTTTGAGATAATGTTTGGTGAGGGCATTTCTAAGGTCGGCGAGATTCTCGACCTCGGTGTGGAATACGGCATCATACAGAAGAGCGGCTCTTGGTTCTCATACAATGGCAGCCGCCTGGCTCAGGGCCGCGATGCCAGCAAGGCTCTGCTCAGAGATAATCCTGAACTGTGTGATGAACTCGAGGCACAGATTATGGAGAAACTCAACGACAGGAAGGAATAAGCCCAACGGTTGAAAATGGTCTGATGACCGTTTGGGGGTGAGACCGGGTATAAAAAGACTGGAGATTATGTCATAATCAATTGGCATAATCTCCAGTCTTTTTGTCTTGGATAATATCTGGTTAGTTATTTTCTTATCTTCCTGTTCACCGTCCTTCCGTCGGCATACTGTATCTTCACGATGTTGATGCCGGGCTGGGGAGAGCTGATTTCCATGCCGCTCATATTATAGTATGTGATGCTTGCCGGCAGTTCGCTGCTTGTGGTTTCCACGGCATCAATGCCATCGGTCATTGATGTAATGTCGAGAGTGGCGCCGGCACCATTCTCCTCGTTTGCCACCACCTCCTGCACCAGACTGCTGTCGTATGCCTTCAGCGTATAGTGGTCGGATGGGATGAAATATTCCGCACTGCCAGATTTGCTCTGGAAGTCATTTGCGTTCAGGTTTCCCACAGTGGTGATGTTGTAGTCCTTCTTGCTTCCGCTTGTGGCGTAGTTCTTCCATGGCGTCTTTTTTGCGGCAGTGCTTATGAAGGCGTTGTTCTCCACATAGAGGTTCGACTTGTAGCCGTAGCCGATGCAGTAGTGGGCATTGGAGCTTGAGTAGAGACAGTTCTGTATGTGCACCTGTCCGTATCTCACTCTCGGCATGCGCTCCGAGCATCCCTCGTCCCACCAGCAGTTGGCGAATGTGGTGCGCAGGTGTCCGTTGTCTTCAGAGCGGCTGTCGCTGTTTCCCCAGAGGTCACAGTTGCGGTGGTCGGCTGCTCCGCCGCTGCCTCCTGCCCATGGCTCAATGAAATAGCGGAAGCGACACCATGTGACGCAGATGTTGTCGGAGCCGTTCACACAGTCGAAGTTGCCGTCCACACCATCCTGGAAGTCACAGTGGTCCACCCAGATATATGTGGAACCGGCAATGGTGAGGTTGTCGTTGCCGTCGATGTCGTAGGCTCCGGCGCTCTTGAAGGTGAGGTTGCGCATGATGATGTTCTTGCATGATGAGAGTTGCAGGATGCCCGTCTCGCTCCCTTTCGACGAATGTTTGGGATTTACGAGAGCCGAACCTTTCATTCCGATGACTGTCTTGTTCTGTGCGCTCTTCACGCTGTTCAGTCCGGAGAACTCTATTTCGCCCTCTACATATATAATCTTCTTGTCGGTACCCTTCAGGGCGTTCATCAGTTCAGACTTGGTTCTCACCGTCACTTTCGTTCCGCCTTCTCCGCCGGTGACATTACCGCCGACTGTAGCCCATCCCAATGGGGCATTCTGGTCATAAGCCGACATGTTGTCTGTCCAATCGGCATTTGCCGAGACAGTGCCCATTGTCATCATCGTGGCAATAAGGAAGCGTGAGATAATGGATTTGTTCATCTTTTTGCAGTTTTGTTTTATTGATAGTTTGTTTTGTCGTTTGTCTTTATTTGTTGTCGCCGGTCTTCTTCAGCTCATCATCCATGTTGATGGCTTCAAGCAGCTTTATGGCGTCTACATACTGCGCTATGCCCTCTGCCACCTGTTTGGCATCGTGCATGGCGAGCACTACGGTAGACGGACGGTTCACCACGTCGCCGCCGGCAAACACGCCCTTGCGTGTCGTCATTCCGTATGGCTTCTCTCGTGTGAGCACATATCCGCGGTCGTCCACGTCGATGCCGGTCGTCGTAGACACGATGCGGCTTGCCGGTGCCGATCCCACTGCCATTATCACGAGGTCTGCCTTCTCTGTGCGGCGCTCGCCGGCCTTGGTCTCTATCACCACCTCGTTCAGAGTGCCGTTGTCGTCGTGAATCTCCACGATGCTCGAATCCCAGTTGAACTTCACACCCTCTTCCACGGCCTCGTCGTATTCCGACCTCAGGGCGCTCATGTCGTTTATGGTGCGGTGGTAAACCACCTGCACGTCGCTTGCTCCCATACGCACGGCAGTTCTGGCGGCATCCATAGCCGTGTTTCCACATCCGATCACGAACACCTTGTTGCCTTCCTTCACCACCACTTCGTCGCGGCTCAGGTTGCCCTCGTTGTAGAGGCTCACGCGGCGCAGGAACCATATCGCCTGGCGCACACCCTCAAGGTTGCATCCCGGTATATCCAGTTTCTTGGGCTTGCCCGTTCCTGTTCCCATGAATATGGCGTCGAATCCCATCTCGAACAGTTTGTCCACGTTGAGACCGTCTTTTCCTACGGTAGTATTGCAGTGGAACACCACTCCGAGTTCTTCAGTCTTCTTTATTTCCCGGCGCACGATATCCTTCGGCAGTCTGTATTCCGGAATTCCGAACATCAGCACTCCTCCCGGTTCCTGCTCCATCTCGAATATCTCCACGTTGAATCCCTGTCTCGCCAGGTCGCCGGCGATAGTCAGTCCGGCAGGTCCCGAACCGATTACCGCCACCTTTCCACGAGTCTTGGGCAGCAGTTTCTCTCTGATGAGTCCCATGTCTCCGTCGAAGTCGGCGATGAATCTCTCCAGTTTTCCCACGCGTATTCCCTTGCCCTTCTTGTTGAGCACGCAGTGTCCCTCGCATTGTTTTTCGTGGGGGCACACGCGTCCGCATACGGCAGGCAGGTTACTCTTGCTGTTTATTATGTCCATGGCGTTGCCGAGGTTACCCATCGACAGTTCATGAATCCAGTTTGGTATGTCGTGACTTATTGGGCATCCCTTTTTGCATTGTGGCACCTTGCAGTTCAGACAGCGCTTTGCTTCTTCTATGGCGTCATGCATGGTGTAGCCTTCATTCACTTCCTGGAATAATTTGTTTTCCTGTTCCATCTTTTTTTTATTCTTATCTTTTATGCAGAGATAATGCAAACTGAATGCATAAAGAAAAAAATGTATTTATTTCTTATGCTAAGGTGCAGCTTATCTTATGCAAAGATAACGCAAACCGAATGCATAATGAAAAAAATGTATTTATTTCTTATGCTGAGGTGCAGCTTATCTTATGCAAAGATAACGCTTATTTCTCAAAGCGATGCATTTTATATGGATTATGTAATAATTTCATTTATAACAATAAAAATCGGGACAGCTGATTTTTCTGGTCGGTGGCAAGAGATAATTACATCCTAACATAATATATCGTTATCTTATCTAATAAAGTGTCATAGTATCATTTTGTGCTTCACTTTAGGTATTATAGTGCATGCTGTCAATGAATTACGTTAATGATACTTTTCTGATTGTTTTACAGAAAAGAATCATAGAAGTATCATAGAAGTATCATCGGGATGCCTTGATGGAATGAATTTATATGTTTTTTTGATACTGTCCGGTATTGCTTTTGCAAGCTATATAAGGTCAGACACTTCTCTGGTTTGCCATTTGTTTCGTAAATAGTCAAACAGTCAAATCACAATCATTGGCAAGGAGAACAAAAATACTATAATTGGGCACGGTGCTTGCCCAAGTGGGGCACGGTGCTTGCCCCTAATGAGTAACGTGCTTGCCCCTGGTGGGCAGAAAAGATGCCAGACGACTGTCCCGTAAGTTCATGTTGTAACATACAGAACCTTACCGCTGCAAAGATAACAAAGTAATGAATTATGTAATGATAACACCGCCATAACTATCCTTTTTTGTATAGTTATGGCGGTACTATCGCTAATGCGTCCAATCTTTTCACGCAAAGAATTTTGGAAAAGTGTAGAAAAATGTATGGTTTTACTTTGGAAAAGTGTAGGAAAAGAGGCGTTCTTACCTTGGAAAAGTGTAGGAATTGCTCTGCTCCTGGAGTGGAAGGAAGGGGAGGGGAAGTAAAAAAATGATAATATTGCTCTCGTATACCAACATAAAAGAACTCCCACACCTCAACGGTTGCGGGAGTCTTTTTATCTCAAATCAGTTCGTTATCATTGTTCAGAATGTGGCGAACTTGCAGTTCGTCAGTTTCACGTCGGCGCCGGCTTCTATGTCCTTGTCCTTCTTGTTGTAGAAGAATGTGGAGTTGTCTATTGTTATGCCTTTCAGACAGCTGTAGCCTGGCAGTCCGTGGGCGCTGACGGCAGTTTCGCAACCGCGGCACACCACGTTGCTGATATGTATGTCGCTCCATTCCGGCACGAATTCTGCGTTTTGTGGAACTGTGACCTTGCCGTTGTCCTCTTTCACGCTGTATTTCTTGTCGGCATAAGTGCATTCAAAGATTATCGCCTCGTCCTTGATGTCAGTCATCACGATGTCGCTCACGTAGATGTTCTCCGTCTTTCCGCCTCTGCCGATGCCGCTCTTGAAGCGCAGTCCGGTATCAGTGCCTGAGAAGCGGTTCTTGCGCACCACGATGTTCTTCATGCCGTTTGAGAATTCCGATCCTATCACGAATCCTCCATGAGCATGATACACCGTGTTGTTCTCTATCAGTATGTTCTCGCATGGTCCGTCGGGAGCAGCCTTCTTTCCGGCTCCTCCCTTCATGCAGATACCGTCGTCGCCGGCATCGATGGTGTTGTTCACTATCAATACGTTCTTGCAGCAGCTGATGTCGAGGGCGTCACCGTTCTGTGCGTTCCATGGGCAGCGGATGGTCACTCCGTCCACCACCACGTTTGTGCATCGGGTAGGGATGAGGTGGAACTTTGGCGAATTCTGTATCGTCACTCCGCTCACAAACACTCTGTCGCAGTCTGTCAGTCTTATGAGGTGTGTTCTCAAGCTCTCCTGTGCCTGTGGTGTGTCGGCGATGTTGCCGAAATGCTTCAGGTTGAACGGAAACCACAGTTTGCCGCCGTCGGTCTGTGTGCCGCCCATCTCGTTATACTGCTTCCATTCCACATCGCTCACCTTCGAACGCTTCACCGGGCGCCATACGGCACCGTTGCCGTCGATGATTCCCTCTCCTGTGATACTGATGTTCTTGCGCTTGCTGGCACTGATGAGCGGTGAGCATTTCTTGTCTCTCACTCCGTCTTTGGCCTTGAAATGCTGCGTGCGGTCTGGTGTGGCGAGAATTATGGCGTTCTTCTCGAGATGAAGGTCTATGTTGTCCTTCAGCGAGATAAGTCCGGTGAGCCATATTCCTTGCGGAACGATAAGGTGTCCGCCGCCTTTTTTGTCGAGATCCTTGATGGCCTTTTCAAAGGCTTCGGTGTTTAGCGTCAGTCCGTCGCCCACGGCTCCGAAATCCGTCAGGTTCACGCTGTAGTCTGGGATGGTTGCCAACACAGGCTGCTCCATCTTCACCGGCAGGTTCTGGTAGTATTTGCCATAATCGTTGGCAAACGCCGCGGTGAGGCTTGTCAGCATCGCCACGACAACCATAAGAGTCTTTTTCATTTCGTTTTGTTTCTTTGATTAGTTAGTAAATTCTCTTTCCTGATTCGTATTAACCCCAGCGGTCATCATGTCGTTTTATCATGACTGCTTGTGGCTAAAACCATTCGTTTGTGCTACAAAAGTACGTATTACAAGGATGTACCCCAAATCCCCTGTAGTATTTTAATTTAAATTATTGAAGTTTCGCAAGTTTTCAACCCAAATCGGTCGTTAGGGCTTGCCTGGATTTTGTTTTTTAGAAGAGTGGATTTTGTTTGGCTTTTAATGAGTAATAGCGAGCTATTGCGAATTAAAAACGAGCAAAAGACACCTTATAAAAAGCAAAAGACTGCAAGCAGTCATTAGCTAATTTTATAACGGCCTAATGGCCGTTTTGGGTTCAACACGCATGTATATCTTGCCCTTCTTCTTGGCTCGCCATGACTCATTGCCCCCCCCCATCCTTCAAAAAAATAAATCCAAGCGAACCCTAATGATTAATTTGAGTTAAATACAAATAAACCAGTTAGTTCTGGTTCTGCCTACAATTCATTCTATCAGAATTATTATGAAAATGCCAGACAATAAACCAAAATTAACTGGTTCTGTAGTTCGTTTAATATTTACATTACAATGAAATCTTATATGTTTTTAGTCCACTCCTTACTACATATAATCCTTTAGGCAGTTGGATCTCCACATGGTTTGTCACTCTGCCATTCCAGACGGATCTGCCATCTATGGTATATACATTGGCAGAAACGCTGTTCATATCACCTTCTATTTCAAGATTCAACTTTCCGTCTTTCCCATACACCTTGAATGAGTCAGAGGTTATATTTGGGCCGCTGATAGACGATGGCCATTGCCATTCTTCCAGTTCGACGATATTCTTGAAGCATGAAAACACCTCTGATGTGCGATACGCTGTGGCGGTACCCTTTGGAATATACAGGATCGCGGTTTCTGCTGAAGAACCCTGAAACGGCAAATATTTAACTTCTTCTTCAGTCCATTCAGTAGTAGAAGGCGGAGTAATAGGGCGTGAATAGAGAATCTTGAGATTTTTATTCTTTCCAAATGCACCTTTGCCGATAAAGCTCACTCCTGCTGGAATGTCGATTGTTTCCAGCGGAGCCCTCTCAAATGCATGCTTTTCGATACGGGTGACTGTAGATGGAATATTTATTTTTTTTAGTCTACTGCAACCGTAAAAAGCACCTTCTCCTATCCGGGTGATTTTTCCAGGAATGTATAACTCTTCTAAAGATGTGCAGTTAAAAAAAGTGTTAAAACCGATTTCCGTCAATTTTTCAGTCAAAATGGTGACTTTTCGAAGTTCAAGCATGTTGAAAAAAGCATTTTGGAGAATCTTAACATTTTTTGGAACTACTATTTCTTGAAATCATTCATATCCAGTATATGGTGTCCCATCCCATATTTCAAGCGTTTCTGGCAATATGGTGACAGAACGATTAATATCTGGACAACCTTCAAAGACTCCATCATATATTACCCTGAGCTTTGATGGGACATTTACCTCTTTTAGATGCCAACAATTTGAGAATAAGGCTCTGTTTAATACTTCAAGATTGTCTGGAAGCCTCACCTTTTCTGTATTTGTGCTATAATAGAGCAGTCTTTCTCCGATTTCCTCCACACTTTCAGGTATGATCAGTTGTTTGAGAAACACACTTGACCCAAAAGCACCCTTTCCTATTTTCTTCAGGTTTTGGGGCAACTTGATGTCGTACAAGTAGCTTGGTGCAAAGGCATCGTCAGGCAAGGCATCATTCACCATTCGTGCGTCCTCCAAATCCAGATAGCGTAGATTTGTCCTTGAATTGTCTTCCTTTTCTTTACTCATTTTCAGATAATCATCAGCCTTCATGTTTGCAGCTTTCTGGTCTATGGGCCAGCATAGATGATGAAGGAAATCAATGTCTTGGTCGTTTAGCGTTCCTGTCACCTTTATATATGTGAACTCTTCTGCACCAGCTCCAATTACTTCCTGTAAAGTACCTGGAGTTTCCACATGAAACTCTTGTCCTTTGATTGCTATCGTGGTTATCATCAACAACAGCAATGTTAATAATTTTGATTTTATAATTGTAATAATCTTTTTCATGACTTTTGTTTTTTAAAGTTTTACTAATGTAATGTTGCCATGATCTGTTTTTATCCTCCTTTCACTTGGATTATGGTGTTAACATTAAACAATTATGGTATTGATGTGCAAAAGACGTGTTTTTCTCAATTAAATGGTTTTGGAAGTATTTTGTGGACAAATATATTACTTTTTATATATATAAACAAGTTATTTTGAATAAATTATCATTTTAATATGTAAATATGATGATATTTGTAAGTTGTTGCTGTGATGTTATATCGTTAAGACTTAATATTGTTGCGAATGCTGATAATAATTGTGAATGGCGTAAAACCGATTTGGGGTTAATAGTAATGAGTATACCTCCTCTCCGTTCCCCAAATCTTCCGTCAGTTTGATTTTTTGAAGTAAAAATGTGTGATAAAGGTTATTTATGACTATATTTGCGTCTTGAAAAGAAAACACGATAAAAAAGTAGACATGAAAATAGATATTTCAGAATGCAAGGAGGAGTTCCTCCAGCTGCTTCGCTCCACGGAGCGAGAGGGAGTGGAAGACCTGATAGACAACCTGGAAGAGCAAGGCTTCTTCACCGCACCGGCATCCGCCGGCCATCATCTCAATGTGGAGGGAGGTCTTGTCAGACATTCTCTCAACACCTGCAAGGCGGCGCTCGCCATCTGGGAGGGGATGAAGACCCTGGAGCCATCGCTCGCCACCGAGGTGAAACGCGAAAGTATAATCATCGCTTCGCTCCTGCACGATGTTTGCAAGAGCGACATCTATAAGCGTTCGGTGAAGAAGCGCAAGAACGCACTCGGACAGTGGGAAGACACCGAGGGCTACAAGGTGACATACAAGAATTTCCCTATGGGCCACGGCGAGAAATCGCTCGTGATGATACTGCTCGGCGGCATCGACCTCTACGACGACGAGATGCTTGCCATACGCTGGCACATGGGAGCCTGGGGACTCAACCAGAACAGTTTTGAAGACGTGAGAAGCTTCGATACCGCACAGAAGCTCTATCCCCTCGTGCCAATCATCCACGCTGCCGACGGTATGGCGGCAAACGTGATGGAGCGCACCGGAGAAGAAATCGACGACATGTAACCCCCTTGCTTCTCCTGCAATAATCCAATACTAACCTGTTGATAAAAAACACTGATAATATGAAACATACACTATATACCACGGCTATCCTCGCCTGTATGGCGGCAGCGAATATGCCGGCAATGGTCTCAGCTTCCGACAATATGGCGGTTGAGACGGCAATGGCTCAAGAGAACACACAGCAGCATTTCCTCACCGATGCAGCCTATCGGCAAAAGGTGGTAGAGGATTTCCAGAAACGCAAAGCCATTATTGGCGGCAATTTCTGCAATGTGGCGAAACTCTCGGCCACTCAGGCAGAACTCGAGGCATTGCAGTTTCTCTATGCCTATATGCCGCTCGCCGACATTACCGACCATACCGTTGAATATTATCTCGCCAATGTGAGGGCGAGCAACAAGGCACGGCAGCAGATGGCGTGGGGCAAGAATGTGCCCGAACTGCTGTTCCGCCACTTCGTGCTGCCGGTGAGAGTGAACAACGAGGAACTCGACGACGCACGCAGCGTGTTTTACGACGAACTGAAAGACCGCATCGCCGGACTGTCGATGCGGGACGCTATATTGGAGATAAACCACTGGTGTCATGAGAAGGTGACCTACCAACCCTCCGACCCACGCACCTCCTCACCACTCGCCACCGTGAGATCGGCCTACGGCAGATGCGGCGAGGAGAGCACCCTGCTCGTGGCAGCGCTCAGGGCGATGGGCATACCGGCACGACAGGTATACACGCCACGCTGGGCACATACCGATGACAACCACGCATGGGTGGAAGCATGGGCAGACGGCAAATGGTATTTCCTCGGAGCCTGCGAACCGGAACCGGTGCTCAATCTCGGATGGTTCAACGCTCCTGCATCCAGGGCCTTGCTGATGCACACCAGAGTGTTCGGATATTACGACGGACCGGAGGAGGTGCTCCTGCGCACTCCCTGCAACACGGAGATAAACCTCATCGGAAACTATGGCGAGACGGCAAACGTGGATTTCACCATCGTTGATGAGAACGGTGTGCCGGTTAGCGGAGCCCGTGTGGACTTCTGCATTTACAACTATGCCGAATACTGTCCGGTAGTGGCGAAATTCACCGACGCCACCGGTCATACGAGTCTCACGGCAGGCAAGGGCGACATGATGGTGTGGGCGTCAAAAGACGGAAAGTATGGCTTCGCCAAAGTGGCGTTTGCCACAGACAAGGCGCTGCGCATCAGTCTCAGCCATAACGTGGCGGTGAGAGAACAGAGCGAGGCGACGGATTCGTTCGACATCGTACCACCGCCAGAGAAAGCCAACGTGCCGTTCGTCTCGCCAGAGCAGAGGGCAGAGAACAACCGCCGCTTTGAATACGAAGACTCGCTGCGCCATGCCTATCTCGCCACATTCTATACACACGAGAGGGCTGTCGATGCCTTGAAGGGAAAGGTGGCGGGAGCCAACGCCGAAGGACTGCAGCGACTGGCTACATTCCTCGAGAAATCGAGCGGCAACCATCAGGTGATTCTCGATTTCATCACCAAGAATGCCGTGTCGGCAGAGAAGACGCAGAGGGTGACAGACCTCCTCGCCACGCTCAGCGACAAAGACCTGCGCGACATCAGAATGGCTATCCTCGACGACAGCTATGCCGCCGGCACACAGCTCTCGCCCAGAGTGGAGAACGAGATGATAACCCGTACGTTCAAGGCGGAATTCCGCTCGATGTTCTCCGACAAGGAAAAACGGAAATTCCAGAAGAATCCTCTGGAACTCGTGAAATGGATAAAGAAGAACATCAGGATGAACCCCGACAAGAAGTCGCCGATGATAGCGCAGACTCCGATGGGGGCATACGATTATAAGATTACCGACAGGCGCTCGCGCAACATCCTCTTCGTGGATATGGCGCGCAGCTTCGACATCGAGGCACGTGTAGACCCCGTTACCGGCAAGACGCAATACAAGGCTGAAGGCAAGTGGGCGGACGTGAACTTCGAGAAGGTGGTGAAGCAGGTGGCGCCACAGGGCACTCTGATGCTCCGTTATGAGAAGAATGCCATCGTTGACGACCCTAAGTATTTCAGTCATTTCACCATCAGCCGCATCAATGCCAACGGCACCACATCGCTGCTCGAATATCCGGAAGAAGGCACCACCTGGGGCTCCACGTTCAAGGATGGCGTGAGTCTCGATGCCGGTCAGTATCTGCTCGTTACGGGTATGCGCCTCGCCAGCGGAGCCGTGAAGTCGGAGGCCAGGCTCTTCTCCGTGGAGGAGGGCAAGACCACTGACCTGGACCTGAAGATACGCACATCGCCGACCGACGTCTCCGTGATAGGGTCGTTCAATTCCGAAGCCAAGTTCCAGACGCTCGACGGCAGGGAAGTGACATTCCTCTCGCAGACGGGCAGAGGGTATTTCATCACCGGACTGATCGGCGTGGGACAGGAGCCTACCAACCATGCGCTGAAAGACATCGCCAAGGTGGCGGCGGAATTCGACAAGTGGGGCAGACCTCTCGTGCTGCTCTTCGAGGATGAGGCTGCCGCAAAGAAGTTCAATGCCAAGGAATTCCCCGGTCTGCCCAAGAACATCATCTTCGGTATAGATGCCGGCGGCGCCGTGCGTCAGGAAATATCCGAGAACATGAAACTCTCAAACAAGTCGCTCTCGCCAATCTTCTTCATCTCCGACACGTTCAACCGCGTGGTGTTCCTCAAGCAGGGATACACCATCTCGCTCGGCGAACAGATGGAGCAGGTGATAAGAACTCTGTGATAAAAAGTTTGATAAATAATCAATAATAGGAATAACATGATATCAAAGGAAGAAGTACGTGAGCTGTTGACAAGCACTGAGACATATAGAATTGAGCGTACTGTTTCAACGGGAGATATGGATAAGTTTCAAGAAGCAATATGTGCCTTCTCGAATGATTTACCTAATTCTAAAAAGAATGGGTATCTGATTATTGGTGCATATGATAATGGAACTTTATCTGGATTGAAGGTTGATGATGATTTGCTAAAGAAGATTTCGGCCATACGTTCAAATGGTAATATATTGCCCCTTCCTATTATGTCGGTTGAAAGATTTGAATATGAGGATGGAGAATTACTTGTGGCTGAAGTTTCGCCATCATTGGTCCCTCCTGTACGATATCGTGGTAGGACATATGCATAGAGATTACCAATCCAATATGCCAATACGACTTTATCAATATGAAGATCGAATTGAAATTCTTAATGCTGGAGGCCTGTATGGCGAGGCTCGTCCTGAGAACTTCCCAACGGTAAATGATTATCGTAATCCTATTGTTGCAGAAGCTATGCGTGGATTGAAGTATGTTAACATGTTCAATCGTGGAATTCAACGTGTAAAGAATCTCTTGCAAGAGAATGGTAATCCAGAACCAGAGTTCAATGTGGACAAGATTACAGCTTTTGAGGTAGTCGTGAGGCCTTCCTTATCACTTAACTTGGTCACTGATGAAAAAAACGTGACTAAGTCAGTGACTAAGTTGAATGACACGCTTAATGATGTAATTGATTTTTGTTATACTCCTCGAAGTATGACTGAAATAATGGAGCATCTTGGCCTTAAACACAGATACAATGTTAAGCATCGCTATATTGATCCACTTATAGAGGGTGGTTTTTTGGTTATGACTATTCCTGAAAAACCTAATAGCCGAAGCCAAAAGTACAAACGGGTATTGACTTAGTCACTTAACTTGGTCACTGACGAGTGACCAAGTTGATATTATAGAGTATGAATAATTTGTCGTGCGATAATTAAACCAACAACATACAAAGATATGATTGAGATTTTGAAATATTTCCTTTTGGAATCCCTTCCAAAGGAAAACAAGAGAAGTTTGCTGCCGTATATAAACAGGCCGATAAATCAAGAAGAAACTTCGTTCGATTCTGTGGATCAAGTATAGCATCAAGGATAATGATGTTTTTGAAAAGGCATACCAATATATTGAAATGTATTTCTGCAATGCCCTTGTTCGTACTAACTACCGCAATCCTTCAAAAGGTATAGAACCCAACAAGTCATTCCTTGCAAAGTTCTTCCGGAATTTGATGTTGGGCGAACATCATGAACTGAAGAACCGCTATATGCTGATTGGTTATAGTGATGTGGATGACACCCATACAAGTACCCATACAAGCTTTGATGAAACAGTATCTGCGTTATCTGAAAAATATAAAGCGGTTAATCATTGCGATTGGCACAGATGAAAAGAGCGTAAGGGAAATAATGGAGGTAGTCGGTTTGAAAAACCGTCCCAATTTTCTTGAATATTCTCTTACGCCAGCCCTTCAAAACGGTCTTGTAACGATGAAATATCCCAATTCTCCCCGTCATCCCCGTCAGAAGTATATCCTGACAGCTGAAGGGCTGGCGGTATATAATCGATTAAACTCCAAACCGTTTGATGACCGTTTTAGGTGAAATATAAAAGACTGAAAAATCTCCCCCTGGCGTGGGGATGTAATAAGCAAATTTAAACCCACCAATTTTTCGTAAAG
>ULPT01019940.1_pt1 | contig 24093 bp, 29 predicted proteins | sample 1953751 | NCBI WGS metagenome assembly ULPT01 (sample SAMEA4835636, study PRJEB28245) | human gut metagenome | biome: gut microbiome; material: fecal sample | place: Denmark | collected 2008 | reverse complement strand
CCTCGTGATGTTTTTTTCAAAACAACGGTATGTTTTTTTCGCCCTATAACTCCAGACTTATTCCATATTAGGCACAACAGGATGAATCTCTTGACCGACAAAATCAACTGGATATTGTGCTCCTTCCGATTCCAAAGCAGCAACCATCTTCTTAATCATCTCCACACACTTTCCTTTGTTCATGCGAGACAAATCATTCTGCTCTTTTTCATCTGCGGACAAATCATACAAGGCAAAGTCCGGACGCTCAGGACGCTCCGGATTGTAGTAGTAAATCAATTTCCAATTATCCTCACGATAGACAGTAAAATAACTGCCATAATGGTTGTGAGGAAAGTGCATAAAAAATGTATTCTGACGAGAATCATCTGTTTTTCCAGTTAGGAGAGGCTTTAAGTCCACTCCGTCCACAGGATGAGATTGTGGAATTTCCACTTTCGCCAAAGCAGCCAAAGTAGGATAAATATCCGTGACCCTTCCAAACTGCGTTTGAACTGAACCTCCTGCTATCGGCAACTCTTTTTGCAGCTTGCTCTTGCCATTGACATGCGCCCAGCCGATAATACAAGGGACACGCATTCCTCCTTCAAATTCCGTTCCTTTCTTTCCTCTCAAAGGAGCAGAAGAGGCATATCCTCTGGCATCTCCCAACGGAGCATCCGATCCATTATCTCCTAAAAACAAAATCAAGGTATTTTGAGCGACACCTTTCTTCTCCAAATGTTCCATTATATCCCCCAAGGATTTATCCATTCCCTCAATCAACGTTGCAAAGTTCTTTGCCAAATCGGATTTGTCTGAATCCTTGTAGCGTGATGCGAAACGTTTGTCCGCCTCGAACGGAGCATGGACTGCATAATGGGACATATACAAAAAGAAGGGTTGCTTTTCAGCAATGGCTTGGTCGATTTGCGCATTTGCCTCCAAGGTCAAAGCATCCGACAAGAAAGTGTCCGTTCCATGGTATTTCTCCAATCCGGGCACAGCCCTTGATTTATTGCCACGGATATTTCCATAACCATTCTCACCCAAATAACTGCCCGGCTGGCCAATGGAAGAACCTGCTATATTCACATCAAAGCCGATATTCTGAGGATATTCTCCTTCGCTGCCAATGCAACCAAAATGGGCTTTCCCCACATGGATTGTCTTATAACCTGCCTCTTTGAGCATCCTTGGCAAAGTAAAATCGTTCTTTTTCAACCCTTGCCAATTCCATTCATAAGGACCGTATTGATTCCTGTTGTTACTTTCGGAATTGATCCAATTGGTCGTATGATGGCGGGCTGCATCCTGCCCTGTCATGATGGATGCACGGGAAGGCGAACTCACACTCTGGGCATAAAAAGTAGAGAAGCGGACTCCCTGTTGTGCCAGTTTCTCCATATTCGGCGTATGATACCAATCATTCAACGGATGACGCACGACATTCCCCTCTGCATCTGTCAGGAAAGGCAAAGATGTGTCCATGACTCCCATATCGTCCACCAAGAAAAGTATGATATTGGGGCGTTCTTGAGCCGCCACGGACAAAGGGAGGGAGAGCAACAATGTTTCTATTAATCTATTCTTCATACTTATCACTATATTATATAAAAAGAGATTGCCAAGCTGTATATGCTACAAATTGACAATCTCTAAAAATAAAATGAAAAATCTCTTTTACTTAGCGTAGCTTACAGCACGAGTTTCACGGATTACCGTAATCTTAACCTGACCCGGGTAAGTCATTTCATCCTGGATTTTCTTAGCGATTTCGTTAGACAAGCTTTCTGTTTCCTTATCGTCAATCTTGTCTGCACCGACGATGACACGCAATTCACGACCTGCCTGGATAGCATAAGTCTTTACAACGCCCGGATAAGAGAGGGCTAACTGTTCCAAGTCATTCAAGCGTTTGATATATGCCTCAACGATTTCACGGCGTGCGCCCGGACGTGCTCCGGAAATAGCATCACAAACCTGTACGATTGGAGCCAACAGCGTCTGCATTTCCACTTCGTCATGATGCGACCCTACAGCATTGCAAATATCCGGTTTCTCCTTATATTTCTCGCAAAGCTTCATACCTAAGATTGCGTGTGGCAATTCTGGTTCGTCATCAGGAACTTTTCCTATATCATGCAACAAACCTGCCCTTTTCGCTTTCTTCGGGTTCAAGCCCAACTCTGAAGCCATAATCGCACATAAGTTGGCTGTTTCACGTGCGTGCTGCAACAAATTCTGTCCGTAGGAAGAACGATACTTCATTTTACCAATCAGACGGATCAACTCAGGATGCAATCCATGCACACCCAAATCGATAGCAGTACGTTTACCCGTTTCGATGACTTCATCTTCCACTTGCTTCCGTACTTTGTTCACCACCTCTTCGATACGAGCCGGATGGATACGTCCGTCCTGTACCAATTGATGCAAAGCCAAGCGGGCTACTTCCCTTCTTACCGGGTCAAAGCCTGACAAGACGATTGCTTCCGGAGTGTCATCCACAACGATTTCAATTCCAGTAGCCGCTTCCAAAGCACGGATGTTTCGACCTTCACGTCCAATGATACGACCCTTTATTTCATCTGATTCGATATGGAATACCGTGATTGAATTCTCAATGGCAGTTTCAGTGGCAACCCTTTGGATAGACTGGATGACAATCTTCTTAGCCTCCTTGTTGGCAGTCATCTTTGCCTCTTCCAAGATATCATTCACATAAGAAGTGGCTTCCGATTTCGCTTCATCTTTCAAAGATTCGATCAAACGTTCCTTCGCTTCAGTGGCAGACAAGCCGGACAAGCTCTCCAAATGCTCCACCTCTTGCTGGTGCAATTTTTCCAATTCAACCTTCTTCTTATCGACCAATTCCAATTGGGCAGCCAAATTTTCTTTCACCGCCTCAACCTCATTGTGCTTGCGCTGCAACTCTTCCTGGCGCTGGTTGATGTTCACTTCGCGCTGTTTCAACTTTGCTTCTACAGATTGAATCTTAGCGTTGCGTTGAGCAACCTGCTTTTCCAAGTCTGCTTTCAGATGAATGAATTTCTCTTTCACCTCCAGCAGTTTATTTTTCTTTATCACTTCCGCCTCTTTTTCCGCCTCACGAAGCATCGCCTCTGTTCTCGACTTCAAAAGATAGCGCATTGCCAGCCATACAATCAACCCACCCAATAAAAAGGTTACTATTGATATGATTATATACATTCCCATTTAATTAATATTTAAAATTCAAATTCTATTTACACAAAACAAAAAAGCACTACTCGGACATGGCAAGCCATGTAAGCAGTGCGGAAATCCAATACTTCTTATGTCTTATAAATTATTCTGTATCTTTCAGGTACTTTTCCAGTTCATTGTCCAACTCTTGGATTTTCTCTTCAAAAGGACTCATATCGTTCTTCTCTTCCATTTCCAATTGTTCTACAACAGCCTGAAGAGCTATCAATGCCAATATATCCTGTTTCTCCAGCGGTGTCTCATACTTACCTTGATACGCCATGACCTTCTTGTCTATCCATTTAGCCGCCTTTCGGAACATCTCCTCTTCGTCTCTGCGTATCATTATGGAATAACGTTTCCCCGCCACCAATATATTTATAAGAAATTCATCGTCCATCGCTCTATTCATTTAACAGCGTGATGCACTTATCTACTTCCCGCACCAATTTTGACAATCGCATCTTGGCGTTCTTCAAGTCTCCTTCTCGCACAGAAAGGACTTGTGCCGTCAGCATATTATCACATTTAGCGTTCAACTCGTCAATCTGGGAGATAGCATCATCCAACTCTGAGTTTTTTTGCACCAAAGCCCCTTCCAGTTCTTTAATTTTCAACTTCTGATGGTCACACAAAGTCATCAATTCTCTAAGCCGAACTTCAAACAGCACAAGGAGTCTTTTACTATCTTCTGTCATTTCACGCTAAAATTGTGTTACAAAAGTAAGATTTAGATTTTAAAATTGCAATTTTTCACCTATATTATTTTGGACATGCTCTCTTTTTTTCTTACAAGTCGTGGTTCTCTTCACCTTTGGGTACAAAAAAAGGCCATCCTTTTCCGTTTGAAAGAACGACCTTACACTACTAACTTTAATAAAATGATTAGCCAATCAAAGAAACATATATTTCTCCATCGGTCTCCTCAAATGCTAACTTTCCTTCTTTAGCTAACCAACCCATCGCAGCATACATATCTTTTTCTGCTTTGATTTTTGTTGCTTTTTTCAATGCTTTGAGGCTCATCTTGCCTCCTTCGTTCAACGCATTCCAAACTTTGCCTGCGTTTGTTCCAATTAATTCAATCATCTTTCCGATTTTTTCGATTACTGCCGCAAAAGTACGAATTTAATAGCGAACTATCAAGCAAACAGCAAAATAATTCACTTTATATATGGATAATCTTCCGATTTTCTTTTGTGATCAACTCAACTTCCGCCTCTTCGACATGCACATATTTACGCAACAAGGCGAGGGAATATTCTCCAGCTTCCTTCAATCCCTCCAATCCGGAATATCCGTTGATAATCATGAGCAGCCGTGAGGTTTCCAATCCTATCTTCGTGCGTTCCTCGTCGCTGGTCGGTGTTCCAATCCCGCCAACGGCATCGCGATAGACGGGAAGTCCGGCAATGTTGAGTTCTCCCCTGCCTATGCCATGATAGAGTTCTCCCTCTTTTCCGACACCCAACACCAACTCTCCGCCTTCGATTTTGTCCCTGTCAAAACCGCCAATGGAGTAACCCGTATGGAGTGACACCAAGTTGATCAAATCCACCAACGTGTCAATCTTATAGAGAGAAAGCCCTTTCACTACTCTCCTGCGCAACGACTCTGCCGACGGGCGATAACGATTCGGCTCTTTCCCCAAAGACTTGTATGCCGTCCGTGTGGCAGCAATGGGAGACCATTTGTTAATCTCTTCCATTTTCACTCCTTGACGGATTCCTTCTTCTTCCGCCAAAATCTCCTTCCACAAAGCAGCATCCGGCTCACTGTTCCTCACCGCACATTCAATGGCCAAGACATGCAAATCGGGAGCAGCATGTGTTATCGCTTCCGAGAAATCTATTCGTATCATTCTTTTCCTCCTTGTATCCTAATGCCGGACAAAATCCGTCCGCTGTTGATTCCCAATCGTCGTGCAGAAAAGAGTTCGTCCACCTGTTCATAAGTACACAGGTCAGCTTGCAAGATATGCGACTCCTCGACACCTTCATAAAGAAGCTGCAAACGATTGGCTCTCCATAAATCAATATGATATTTATGCGTATCGGGATGAATCCAAAACAGGGTTTCCGTATCCTCCTTTGTCCACACCTCCGATGCCCTAAAAGTTTCCACTAATTCTGTTCCGACCTCAAACGATTTCAAGCTGATAGAAGGACCAATGGCTGCTTGCAAACAAGAGACGTCACAACCATATATCTCCACCATCCTTTTGATTGTCTTTTGCACAATAGCGGCAACTGTGCCTCGCCAACCGGCATGGACTGCTGCCACGACTCGCTTGTCGGATGCGTAAAGCAAGACCGGGACACAATCGGCTGTCGAAACAGTCACATAGAAGTCCGGTACATGAGTCACCAAAGCATCTATTCCCTCCAACGAGCGAACCTGCTCAACCATGCCTTGTGCCAACCATGCCTCATCAATGACGGCAATCCGGTCGGAATGTGTCTGGTGGGGTGTTATCAACCGGCTTAGGTCGATTTGCAATGCTTCACACAAGATGCGCCTGTTCTTATCAATGTTTTCAGGCAAATCGGTTGTGTAAAGCCCCGGATTCATGCCAGCATAGTTTCCTGTGCTTACCCCGCCTCTCCGGGTGGTTATAAAATGAGAAATGTTGCAATCAACCATCCATTCGGGGAATTGCAACACTTCAAGGTTATCATTCAGGTTGACCCTCTTCATCGTCATAGCCGTCTTCTCCTTCAGCCATCTCCTCTTCGTCCCAATCTTCGTATTCAACAAAGTCTTCATCATCATCTTCCTCTACTGGGATATCAAAGTCTTCATCGTCGAATGTCAACTTAGAAACGTCTATATTCTTGTGGACAATTCTTTCTGCTTCATGGAACGACTCCTTGTTCAGCTCTTTCCAAAGCAAATCCTTCAACTCTTGCAATCCTTGATGAGCCACACCGGAAATGAAGAGATGGGGAACATCAGCCGGCAATTCAGCTTCCATCTCACGCTTCAACTCCTCATCCAACATATCTGACTTGGAAATTGCTAAGACTCTTGGCTTTTCAGCCAAATCAGGATTGTACTTCACTAATTCGTTGCATAACACCTCATACTCCTTGCGAATGTCATCGCTATCGGCAGGAATCATAAAAAGTAGCAACGAGTTCCGTTCTATGTGTCGCAAGAAACGCAATCCCAACCCTTTTCCTTCACTGGCTCCTTCGATAATTCCAGGAATATCCGCCATGACAAAAGAACGATTGTCACGATAGCTTACAATGCCCAAGTTAGGTTCCAACGTTGTGAATGGATAATTGGCAATTTTAGGCTTGGCAGCCGACAGGACTGAAAGCAGGGTGGATTTGCCAGCATTGGGGAAGCCGACCAAGCCTACGTCCGCCAAAAGTTTCAACTGCAAGATAACGAAACGCTCTTCTGCCGGTTCACCTGGCTGCGCATAACGGGGAGCTTGATTGGTTGCTGTACGGAAATTCCAATTCCCCAAGCCACCTTTACCACCTTTCAGCAAGCGGACCACCTGTCCGTCTTCTGTCACATCACAGATGAATTCTCCGGTTTCAGCATCGTACACGACCGTACCACACGGCACTTCTATCGTGCGGTCCTCTCCGTCTTTTCCGAAGCTACGTTTCGCACCTCCGCCTTCTCCGCTTGTCGCCAAGATATGACGCTCATATTTCAAATGGAGCAAAGTCCAGTAATTCCGATTACCACGAAGGTAAACATGACCTCCTCTTCCCCCGTTACCTCCGTCGGGACCGCCTTTCGGAATGTATTTGGCACGGCGAAAGTGAGAAGACCCGCGCCCGCCTTTACCCGAGCGGCAATAGATCTTTACATAATCTACAAAGTTAGATTCAGCCATCTTAATATCAAATTATTTGTTCTACTTAGCTGCGCAAACACGTGACGCTTACGCCTTTCCTAAAAACAAAGAATGAAAAGGAAAAACGACGACATAGCCATCTTTCCTTTTCATTCCATTATAGTCTTTATTATTTAACTGCGTTGATAGCTTCTTTTATACGGCCGAAGATTTCTTCGATTGTGCCCATACCTTTGATAGCTACGTGCTTGCCTTCATTCACATAGAAATCAGCCAAAGGAGCTGTCTGCTTGTGATAAACATCCAAACGAGATTTGATTGTTTCCAAGTTGTCATCAGAACGTCCGGAGACTTTTCCGCGCTCCAACAAACGTTTGATCAACTCATCTTCGTCAACCTGCAAGTTCAACATGACAGAAACATCTGTGCCGCGCTCGTTCAACATCTTCTTCAATGCTTCTGCTTGAGGGATTGTACGAGGGAAACCATCAAAGATAACACCTTTAGAACCTTCTTTGCTATCCAATACTTTAGCCAACATATTAACAATCAATTCATCCGGGACCAATTGTCCTTTTTCGATAAAGTCCTTGGCAATTTTACCCAGTTCTGTCTCATTTTTCATTTCTGAGCGCAAAACATCACCTGTTGAGATATGATCTAATCCGTATTCTTTGATAATCAATTCGCTCTGTGTTCCTTTACCTGAACCTGGAGCACCGAAAATAACTACGTTCAACATAATATAATCTTATTCTATTTAAAAGTTAGAAATTACTCTTCATCAATCACGTAAATATCACGATAAGCACGTCCCATGCCATCATAGTCCAAACCATGTCCCACGATGAACGCAGGCGGGATATTTATACCTACATAATCCGGCTTCAAATCACACTTCAAAGATTCCGGTTTGAACAACATGGTAACCAACTTCACATCGTCTGCTCCCCTTGCTTTCAAATGAGCCAACAAGCTGTGCATGGTAAAGCCCGTATCGATAATGTCCTCAATCAATATGATGGTCCTGCCTTTGATTTCCTCTTTGATAGGCATCACCTCCTTGAGTACTCCGGTGCTGCTTGTTCCTGAATAGGAGGAATAACGGGCAAATGTTATCTCATACGAATCGTTCAATTCCGACATCAATTCGGAAGCAAACATGAATGCGCCGTTCAACACACAGACGAACAACACATCTTTGCCTTCAATGTCGGCACGGATTTCTTTGGCGATACGCGCAATCGCCTTTTTTATATCCTCCTCTGGGATATACAATTTAAAGCTCTTATCTTTTATGCGAATGTTAGCCATACATATCTTAAATTAGGTATAACAGTTCGCAAAGGTACAACTTTTCTAACGATTATTCCCCACAGAGGCAAAGAAACGAAAAATAATTCTTATGTGCATAAAAAACGGGCTGTGCCTAAACTGTTGTTCTGATGCAGCCCGTTTAAGGAGTGCCAGGATTAGCAAAAAGTCAGATGCTAAGGTTGTATCCCGAAAGCAATGCAGCTGTTTGCAAAACTGACACGCCGTCTTTGGATTTTTAACTATACAAATACCTCTTAATGCTCCTCTTCGGAGTCTTCTCAAACTCCTTCGGATGGATAACCAGAGAGGAAACCGCCTCATAAGGAGCCAAAAGCTTGTTCAAATCCTTGCGGTTCTGCTCCATCACATCTTCTATGTTGTCGGATGAGATACCAACGGAACCAATCGCTTCATAATCGGGATAAACCAGCCCCACCAATTTGCCGTTTCTCTCCACCACGATGCTTTCCAACACGAATGGGAAATTGTTCAGTTTGGATTCAATCTCCTCTGGATAGATGTTTTGCCCATTGGAACTCAAAATCATCGTTTTGTTTCGGCCACGTATATAAATGCGGTTATCTTTGTCTATCGTTCCCAAATCACAGGTCTTCAACCAACCGTCTTCTGTGAATGCGTTCCGGGTTGCCTCTTCATTCTTGTAATAACCTTTCATGACGTTCTCGCCACTTACCTGGATTTCCCCTACCTTATTATATGGGTCATCCGAGTCAATGCGGACACGCATGATTCCTTTCAAGATTTGCCCACAAGAAGTCAACACATACTCCTCATGGTTGTCATAGCTAATCAACGGAGCACATTCCGTCATTCCATAACCGATAGTGAACGGGAAATTAATTTTGTAAAGGAAATCAGCCACCTCTTGGTTCATGGCTGCTCCTCCGACAATGATTTCCCTGAACTGTCCGCCCAAGGCTTCAACCAGCTTGCTCCGAATCATCGTGTAGACTTGGTTACGAACCAAAGGAATGTTCATCGCCAATTTCACAGTTCGCTTGCTCAACTGCGGGGCAATCATGTTTTTATAGATTTTCTCCAAGATCAAAGGAACGGTCAATATCAAATTAGGTCTCACCTCCTCAAAGGCTTTGAGCAGGATTTTAGGAGATGGCAATTTACCCAACAGATAGACATGGACACCAAAAGCCATCGGAACCAGCAGGTTAAAGGCACAGCTATACGCATGAGCCAATGGCAAGAAGCACAATTCGCGATCGCCACTAAACAACAAGTCCAATGTCTTCGCATAAGTGACATTACCTGCCAAATTGTTACCCGTAAGCATCACGCCTTTGCTGAAACCGGTTGTGCCTGAAGTATAATTAATCAGAACCACCTTGTCATTGCCTTGGTCTGCATAACGGATATCCTTCTTGCTAAACCCTTCCGGATATCTCTTCGCAAACAAATCATCCCAAGAACGAAGGGTCTCTTCTACTTTTTCGCCCTCTTTCTGATAAACGCATTCAAAATTGCTCAAAGAAAAAATGGATCTGATTTGCGGCATCTTCTCCCTCTTCAAAGATCTCAACACCTTGTCCGAAGAGAACAACATCACAGACTCGGAATGGTTCACGATATGCTGCACATCGTTGGGATTGAAGTCCTGCAAAATAGGGACAATCACTGCGCCATAAGTCACCACAGCCATATAAACAACGCACCAATTGACGCAATCCTTGCCGATTAAGGCTATTTTATCACCCGGTTGAATCCGACATTCATCAAAAAGGACATGAAAGCGAGCTACCTCTCTTGCCAACTCGCCAAAAGACAAAGTTTTATTTTCTCCGTAATCAGACAATGCTGGCAACGCCCAATTTTCCTTGAAACTGTCCTCATACAACTTAATAAAGTTCTCCTTAATCATCTATTTAGCATTTAATATTGCGCAAATATATACCATTTTGTGCAATTATGCAAACAGCCGGGGCAATTTGTTCCTTTATCAAATCCTATCCAAGACTTTTTCAATCAATGATTTTATGATTTCTTGATAGTCAGTGTTCATATTTTCAGCAACCCTTCCGGCAATGATTCCACAAACGGTCATGGCCCGGTGTCCCATCAAAGCTGCCAATCCGGACAAGGAAGAGCTTTCCATTTCAAAGTTGGTGATACGGTACTTCTCCCACTCGAAAGCTTCAATCTTCTTGTTCAATTGAGGGTCTTCCAAGCCCAAACGCAGCTCTCGTCCTTGAGGACCATAGAAACCGTTGGCGGCGATGGTGACACCCTTTTGGATATCATCTCCGCAGATTTGCTCAATCAAGGAGGCGTTAGCCGAAACGACATAAGGACGGATATTCGGAATCTTCCATTCCAACTGCCGGGACAGTTCTTCCTCGAAACGCAAATCACGGACACGCTCGTTGTCTTTATAGAAATAAAGCACACCGTCGAATCCTATCGACTTCTCCGCTGCTACAAAACTGCCTATCGGCGTATAGGGCTGCAAACCTCCGCTTGTGCCGACACGCACCAATGTCAAACAGCGTTTCTCCGGCTTGATGGTTCTTGTCTTGAAATCTATGTTCGCCAAAGCGTCCAACTCGTTCAATACGATGTCTATGTTATCAGTTCCTATTCCATGGGAGACAATCGTGAGGCGTTTCCCCTTATAGGTTCCCGTCACTGTATGGAATTCACGACTGGAAATATCACACTCTTTGGTGTCCAAATAGGCGGCAATCATGGTCACTCGGGCAGGATCGCCCACCAATATCACTTTGTCCGCCAATTGTTCCGGCTTGACATGCAGATGGAATATACTGCCATCTGAATTGATTATCAGTTCTGATTCTGGAATAACTCTCATAAACTACTCCCCTTTCACAGATTTAGAAGAAGCGTTGGTTGATACCGGTTTGGCTATTGCTTCACGCATAGATGTATCCGCTTCTATATTTTTCATTCGATAATAATCCATCACGCCCAAATTGCCTGTACGGAATGCATCCGCCATGGCTTTGGGGACTTCCGCTTCCGCTTCAATCACCTTGGCACGTGCTTCCTGCGCTTTGGCCTTCATCTCTTGTTCCAATGCCACAGCCATAGCCCTACGCTCTTCAGCTTTTGCCTGGGCGATGTTCTTATCCGCTTGCGCCTGGTCCATCAACAGATAGGCTCCGATATTCTTACCTATGTCGATATCCGCGATATCAATGGAAAGGATTTCAAAGGCTGTTCCTGCATCCAACCCTTTCCTCAACACCAACTTGGATATGGAGTCTGGATTCTCAAGCACGGACTTGTGTGATTCAGAAGAACCGATAGAGGAGACAATGCCCTCTCCGACACGTGCCAACACGGTCTCTTCTCCCGCTCCACCTACCAACTGCTTGATATTGGCACGGACAGTAACCCTTGCTTTGGCGATAAGCTGGATTCCATCCTTGGCAACGGCTGTCACAGGAGGAGTATTGATTACTTTAGGATTGACCGACATCTGGACTGCTTCAAACACATCACGGCCTGCCAAGTCGATTGCCGTTGCCATCTGGAATGTCAATTCGATATTCGCTTTGGAAGCGGACACCAACGCATGCACCACCTTCTCGACGTGCCCTCCCGCCAAATAATGTGCTTCAAGTTCATCTCGGGTCAATGACTTCAAACCAGCTTTGTGCGCCTCAATCATGGCTTGGGTAATCACATAAGGAGGCACCTTACGGATTCGCATCAAGAAAAGCTGCATCAACGAAATGTTCACACCGGATACTTTCGCTGAAATCCATAACAAGAACGGCACGTAATAGAAAAATATAGCGAGCAATAATATAAATGCTCCAACAACCATCAAAGGAAACGTCGTGTCCACCATAGCATACTGTTATTAATTGTTATTTTATTTCTGTCTTTTTAGGACGAACCACCACATTGTATCCTGTCACCTGTACAACCACAACGGGAGTGTCCTCGTCAATGAAACCGGCATCGGATCGTGCTTCCACCGTCTGACTGCCCACCCTAGCTTTTCCGATAGGAGCCAACCGGGAGAGGGTCATGCCTTCATCGCCTACTTGGATGCCCAAGTCCTTGCTGGATTCCAAACGGGAATCGACATCCGTATGCAGTGCCATCCTATTCAACGAACGGGAACGCATAAAGACGACTATTCCTATCAAGAACAAAGCCACTGACACCACCAAGGTTATGTTCCCGACCGCAAGGCTCATCGCATAAGCATAATACAGCCCTACTCCGGCGAACAAAAGACCTGCCAGTCCGGCAAGGGTTATCCCCGGCAACAAAAAGAGTTCCGCCAACCCCAAGAAGATGGCGACCAACATGGCTAATATCAAAATGACCCAATCCCAAAACATATCCTTCTATTTTTTCGATTTCAAATACTTGATTTCCGCATTACGGGCGAGCTTTTCCAACTCCTTCGGACGGTCTGCCAATTGGTTCAGCTTCTCCTCCGCATCTTGGATAAGCGGCCTCAACTGGTTCCGCTTATTGGCATTTTGGGAATAGTCCCAACGCATCGTGTCCAGCTTTTCCTCCAATGCCGAAATCTCCCGCTTTAAAGATACGACTTTTTTATACAAATCCTTCGTTTCCGGGGATTTTATTTCATTCCATGTATAATATATTATATCGTCTGCCACAACAAATTCAAAATCCTTGGACACCTCTTTCTTCCCAAAAGGAATCTCTTGGTGCGACAAGCGGACAAGCTCACTGTAATTGGCATCGGGTACCCATGTGTCTTGGATGGAGAAAAGGGCTGCACATTTGCGTTTCATTTCCACATCGTCCCCCTCGACCCTCTTGTGGTCGTCGTTCGGGATGAACAGATAGACGCACACTTTCCCTTCGGGTTGGAACCGATCAGAAACAAACCAGCCCAATCCTTTCACTTCATCATATACAATCATATAATCGTTGAAAGGCGAATTGAATGGCATCCCCAGCTGTTCCGGGTTCAAATAGCTGTCGGAGTTCATGTTGTACCGTGTTACATACAAGTCGTATCCTCCCAACGACATCTCTCCTTTCGATGCGAAATAGATGGTGACGCCGTCCGGCATGACAAATGGATAATTGTCATCCTTCGCTGAGTTGATATTCATAGGAAGTTGCTTTTCGTCCGCCCACTTATCCATCAATTTCGACTGGCTGAAGAGGCAATAACCATTCTCGGCAGTCGGTTTGGCATAAAATATCTTGTTCCCCTTCTGGTTCTTGTACACAGAAGAGTGTACCTCTCTGTTTTGGAAGAACTCGGCATACGATTCCAATGTCCCCATCTCTTCGCTCAACGTATAAACGGACAGGAAATCATCTTTATCAACCACCATGCTGTCTATCACTTGCACGGCTTCTACCTTTTCCATCATGCGCTGCGCACCTTCAATCACCTCCTGCCGTGCCTCTGCTGCTTCCGTGTCCCGCTTCTTTTTCGTTTGCAAATCAATGTAATCATCATACATTTCTACAGCCTCTGCAAACCGGTACGTCTGGTAATAAAGCTCGCCCATGTAACGATACGCCTCTATGACACGCCGTTTGACAGCGGAGGACAAATATTTTTCCGCGGCTTTCAAATCGCCTGTTTCATAACAACAAACGCCATACCATAAATTATAGGATGCGTTGCCTGGGGACTGTTTCACCAACTTCTCAAAAGCAGGTTTTGCCTCGGCATATTCTCCCTCGTTGTACAGTTTCTTCGCTTGATCCAAGCTCTGTGCCCCCATTTGGTTGCATAGCAAAGCAAAGCCCACACCACAAAGTAGTTTCTTTACCAAACGTCTCATGTATACTTTTATTAATAATCCAACTCCAAAGGTATAAATAAAATTGTGTTTTTATCGTATCTTTGCGCCATTATTTAAATATATGGCAAAACATTCGGTTGAAGAGCTACTGTTTATCAAAGTAGAAGACAAAATCAGGAAGGCCATCCGTGATTATGGCTTAATCGGGGATGGAGACAAAATATTGATTGGATTGTCTGGAGGGAAAGACTCTTTGGCATTGGTTGAGTTCTTGGGGCGGAGGTCGAAAATATTCAAGCCCAAGTTCCAATTGATGGTCGCACACGTTGTCATGAAGAATATCCCCTATCATTCCGACCAAGACTATTTGCGAAGTTGCGCTGCCCGGTACGACATTCCTTTCATCTTGCATGAAACCCAGTTCGACGCATCCACAGACACTCGCAAATCGCCCTGTTTCCTCTGCTCGTGGACCCGGCGGAAAGCCCTGTTTGAGATTGCCAAGGAACACCAATGCAACAAGATTGCCTTGGGGCATCATCAAGACGATATCTTGGAAACGCTGCTGATGAACATGACGCACCAAGGATCATTCGGGACAATGCCGCCTAAGCTGACCATGAGCAAGTTCGCCATGGAGATCATCCGCCCGCTATGTTTGGTAAGTGAAAAAGAGCTTGCCGAGGTCGCCCGCATCCTGAACTTCAAGAAACAGATTAAGAACTGCCCGTATGAGTCCGGTTCAAGCAGGAAAGAAATGAAAGGGATACTGGCGCAACTCGAAGCAATCAACCCGGATGCACGTTACAGCTTATGGGGCAGCATGACCCATATCCAGCCAGATTATTTACCGAAGATAATTGATAATAAACAGATAAAATGAACGGAATTTATACAATTATAATGTTGATTGTATCAAACATTTTTATGACTTTCGCCTGGTACGGGCATTTGAAGATGAAACAACAATTTAGTTGGTTTGAACACCTCCCGCTGATTGGAATCATTGCATTCAGCTGGATGTTGGCTTTTTTTGAATATTGCTTCCAAGTTCCGGCAAACCGCATTGGATTCAAGGGAAACGGTGGGCCTTTTAGCTTAATCCAATTGAAAGTCATCCAAGAAGTCATCACATTGATCGTCTTTGTAGCTTTCAGCACCGTCGCTTTCAAAAGTGAGACATTCAAATGGAACCACGCCCTCGCTTTCTTGTTCTTAGTAGCAGCCGTCTACTTGGTCTTTAAAAAGTAAAGGTGTTGCACTCATGCCTGGTCCACTCTTCTATCGGCAAATAAGAAACGAATAGATGGATGAAGGAGATGCGTCAAAACGGCTGTTAAAACACTGTTTTAACACCGTTTAAACGCTGTTTAAATAGACATCGCTTTTCGATGAACGTTGTCGTTGACAATCCCTAATAATCCGAGCAATTTTAGGAATAAACAAAAGCATACTACCTTTTTTCAAAAAGCATACTACCTTTTTCTAAAAAGCTTACTACCTTTTTGAAAACTCCTTTAAATGCTGTCTCAAATGCTGTTCTAACGTGCTCAGATAATTCCTCGTTGAGCATACATGGCGACAGTTTCCTGATTCATGCCGAAGAGGTGGGGTTTCACTTATTGGTAACCACATGTCTTTGTTCGTAAACCCAGAATTGAATCAATTATGATGAACAACAGAACATCGAATTGCTCCATAACAGAAAAATTTCCACCAAAAGGTGTGATGGGTTCAGATTTTATTTGTATTTTAGCCATGTCTGATGAAGATTTATTAGCTTTTCTATGCAACACTAAGCTAAGTGAATCTTCAGACATGGCAAAACACTTGATAATACGCTATTAATCAGTGCTTTAAATTACACTTATAGAAAAGTGTTGCGAAATTTAAGGAATACTTATAAAACAAATTAAAATGAACAATAATTTAAGAGAAATCAGAATCAATGCTCTTGGATTAAGCGAAGAAGATTTAGCCCATAAGTTGGGTGTGTCTCAAAATGAATACAAATGCCTTGAGGCGGAATCAGTAAAAAAAAAATCAGGTAGACTTGGTATTATTAAACCAGTTGGCTAACGCTACAGGACTGTTAATTGATCAATTAGTAAACAAGGTAAAAAACAAAGTTGAATTCAAAATAAATGATAATTGGAATTCTGTAAAATCATTTAAAGATAATTTCAATTCCTACATGAGACAAAATGAAAGTCTATTTAGTAAGGATGATAATTTTGTAAAAAAAATCAAAGACCTCACCGTATTAGTCAATCGTATGGCAAGAAAACCACGAGTTGCATTGGTGGGTAGATCTGACGTAGGAAAAAGTACCTTGATAAATGCATTAATGGATTCAAATGTACTACCACAAGAATGGACTCCAACAACCTCAATCATAATATATGTAAAACATGTTGATGACCGTCCTGAATTCTGCAAGAAGAATGTTATGATATTCAAGTCTGATTCTAAAGGTGCATTATGGGATGACACTAGACTCGATGAAGAAGGGTATACAACATCATTGTGTATTGCCGAAGGCGATTATCCACTCCTTAGAGAATATGGTGCTAGACAAGGCAAAAAATTCAATCAGACATCTGCCAGTTCAGCTGTAGTTTTCATTAATTCTTCAATCTTGAAAAACTGCGATTTCATTGACCTTCCTGGATATGGAACTAGTGATAGAGAAGAAGATGACTCCATGTTGGCAAGTGTTAAAGAGATTGATGTGCTGCTGTATCTTTCTATTGCTAATGGCTTTATGCGAGGTGAAGACATTAATTGGCTTCAGCAAGAAATGGTTAATTTGGCGCCTATTACATTGAATAGTGACAAATTAAAGCCTCTATCCAATCTTTATATAATAGCTTCTCAGGCTCATACCATTCAAAATGGTTCACACGAGCAATTAAAATTAATATTGACAAAAGCTGCTGAAAGATTTGAAAGTACCTTATCAAAAGACTATTGGAGAAATCTATGTCAAAATGCGACTCCTGCAGATTTCAGAAAACGGTTCTTTACTTTTGATACGGATCAGGAAAACCTAAGGAAGGATTTTGAAAATGATTTCAAAAATCTTTTGACTTTGCTGCCTAAACTCATCCTGTCAAATCTGAAAAAAAATGACAGCGGACTTTCTTGGTAATACAGAAAAAGAAATCAAAGCGAGTAAGAGCCAGTTCGAAAAAATACTCAAAAACCGTGCCGAACAACGTAAAGCACATAGGAAAGCCTCAGACGAAGCCCCTTGCAAACTTTCGGAACTGGAAAGCCAGAAAGCACATATAGTAAGTCTTATCGATTCAGTTTATCAAAGAGATGGAATCATTGCTTTTACCCAGGCCTATAATAGAATTATGACCAAGGAAAATATTGTGTCTATCATAAAGAAAAATGGTTGGAAAAATAAATCGGAAGACAAAAAGGCTATTTGTTCTAAAATATCCAACCTCCTTAATGAGGAGTATTTAAATGCTATAAAGGGACATTCTGAAGAGTTTTCAGATTGTGTAAATTCTCTTCTCAATAATTTTGAAAACAAAATCTCAGAGGAACCAATTAAAGAGCTTAATGTCGGTAGTGGATTCGATGTGAAAGGAACTTTTGCAGGAGGCTTAGCTGGTGTTGCCACATATGGTGCTTTAGCAATGTGGGCTGCGTCATTAGGAAATCTTGGTGCATACATTCTTGTAGCTAAATGAGTTAGCATATTAGCTGCAATGGGAATTAGTATTGGTGGTACAGCAGCTGGTATTTCTGCTATCTCATTAATAGGAGGACCGGTAGTTGTTGCAATTGGAATAGCTGCACTAATAGCCCTTGCTATATCTTTGATTTTTGGGTCATCTTGGGAAGAGCGTTTTGCGAAGAATATTATTAAAGAATATGACAAAAAAGATGGGCTAGGTCAATTCAAAAAAACTATAGAAAAATATTGGACTGATACAAAGAGTGCCTTCATAAAGGCTGTCAACAACCTTCGAGACAGTTATGTAGAATATCTTGATGATCTTGGAGAGAAGACTAAGATTGATGATACTCAGATTATAAATCAAATAAAAAATGAAAGCACAAAGCTGGAGTTTATTTCAAAATTGCTTAATCAAATTGAAAAGTAATAAGATGGAAGAAATAATTTTATTCAAGGGACTGATAACTCAAAATAAATTCTGGGATGCCCATACTGTAGGAAAGAATTTGTTCTGTAAGTTTCCGGATAACCAAGATATTTTTGATGACTACTTTGGTTTCTGCTGTACAGTTGCATCATATCCAATAGAAACAGAAACACGAAGTTTCTTTCTTAAAGAGGCAGAAGTAGCTTTGTCAATCTTTAGTGAAAGAGCTAAAATGTCAATAGATATTCTAAAATTTATAGAAAAAAAACGCCAAGTTCTTATTAACACCTCATATGCAATCAATCAAAAGATTGAGGAAGAATTAGATAAGACAAGATCTGAAATTATTGAAGCTAATAATTCTTATTTGAGAGAGTTGGTTTCACTTAAAGGAGAATTTTTGGTTTGCAATAACCAAGCACTTTTTGATAAACTAATATCTCAAATGGCTACTATTGAAGAGCATTTTGATAAAGAGTCATTTACCGACACCCAGAAAGTTCAATACGATTCGCTGACTAGAGAATTTTCAAATTTAGTTTCAAAAAGCATGGCAGCAATTACGAATACTTCAGAGATTGAATACAATAAAAAGGCGGCGAAATCATTCAAGGCAGCCTTTGATCTTTTCAAAAACGATTCAGACAGATACACAAGAAATGAACGTAATCTTTATGAACTCGTTGCAAAGCACTTGTTTGCATATGACGCAAAACGCCTCTTCAATGAAACATTGGTTTACTATAACCACGTTTACACCTATATATTCAATAAGTTAAGTGATGAAGGGAAGTTTAGATTCACTCAATTTTCATTTGATGTTCCTAAAGTTTAGAGCTCATGGATGTAAGACAAACCTCTAATGTTAGCCTTCTAGGGAGGGGCACATCTACCTTGACAATTTCCTCTATAACTGTAACTCCTGTTCGGTCTACTGTTGTCTATGTAACTCGTACAACAACCATAGGCTATAATAGACAATGTAATAACTATATTAATACACTAAGAGCTAAAAGGGTGAAGTTGCAGACCAAGATTGATGACCATTTAAAGACTGACCCAAATTATACGGGAGCTAGAGATGATGGTGTTTCATTGGCTTGGGAATATGAAAAAGCTGATATTGAAATGGGAGGAAGAGGTTCTGAAAATTGGAATAATTCCGAACAGCAAGATATCAAGTCTAGAGGGACTGTTCGTGGAGCAGAGGGACATCATCAAAAAAATGTGGCTAACCACCCAGAAGACCAAGCTGATCCTGACAATATTAAATTTTATCGTTCGAGAAAAGAACACCTTAAAAAAGGTCACAATGGAAATTGGAAAAACGAAAGTGATGCACCCAAAAGAAATAAAGAAGACATGCTAAAAAGCACCAATCGAAAGAGGGTTATCAAAAATGAACTTCGTGGAGCGGGGCTGGCAGCACTAATAGGATTCGCAACTGGAGCATCAATTGGTTTTATTGTTTCCCTTGCTCAGAATGGAATTAGTCCAGATAGTATTAAAGACGCATTGAAGGATGGTGGTATTGCCGGAGTAGAAGGAGCTGTATTATCCATTGTTAGTTATAGTATTTCTCGTTTAATGGCAGGAATTGCGACCTCTGCTCTTACAGGCATATTAACTAAATTAGGTGTTGATGTAACTGAAAACATTACCAAAGCATGTAATATGGGTGCGGTCGGATTAATAGTCATTATTGCAACTTCTATTTATAGCTACATTAAATATAGAAGGCAAGGTATGTCAATAAATGATAGTCTATCATCTGTAGGGAAACAAATGGTTGTTTCAGTTGCGTCATTGGCTGTAACAGTAATAGTTCAATCTGCCTATGGTGGACCTGCTGCGGTTGCTGTCGGAATTGGTATTTCTGCTATTATGTTAAGCTATAGTATGTATAATATTTATCACGACAAAGTGCTTGCAGACAGGATTCAACTATATAGCATTGAGAAAACATTTAAATCATTATCATATGGATTATAATTTTTTTATCACAAAAGCAAAGCAGTTTGATTCTCGTAATAAATTCGGTTATTATGATGATGTCCAAAATTTGCCTCTTGAATTGCAAGATTTCTATGCAACAGCAAATCCTTTGGATGTGGAAATGATACTTGATGGTGTAAATCTTAGATTCTATCCTGCTGAAGAGTTAGAAGATTTACGTCAGGAATATCAATTACCAAATGATTGCATAATTTTTGCTACACAGAATGGAGATCCCGTATTTTTAATGAATCATAAGGTATATCGTACTATGCCAGAATATTATAAGCCGGAATTTATTTGTGATAGCTTTGATGGTTTCTTAAGAAAGCTTTGATTAAAATGCAAAAATATAATTTGCCTGGTGTTTTTCAAAATAAAATATTAGAGTTTATAGCGGAATATCAGAAAGATATAATATCAGCAGATGAGCCGAATAGAAGGCGTAGAAGCTACATCTGGCAGCTACGCCTTTGATACATCTCCGAGTGCCTTCGTATTGGAATATAACTATGGTGGCGAGAATGGAATATATGTCCATAGTGAGCTATCAATGAAACGGTAAACAAAATCTGCTTTTTTTCAAACTTTAAATATAGAATAGTCGTCATTAAAACCCTGTTTTAATGTACCATGTAGCGAAGAACACGCATCAACTTCCTTCTTACACCAAGACAAAAGGATTGGATAAGGAGAAATTACGCCAGATGATACTGCAATTCTTACAAAACGCAGGTGATGAAGGGGAAAAGCGAGACAGTATTTATGAATACTTGAGGGATGTACTTCCTTCCAACAAAACAGACGAACAACAACTGCGCATGGTGGGCAAATTGCTTGTTGAAATGGATGAAAATAAATTAATAACAACCAAAGGGCGAAAGTGGATAATAAGGTCGTAATAAGACCTAATTTGTGAATTACGACCTTTTTACGACCCAACATGCCCACTTGAGGTTGAAATAGGTCGTAATTTTAATCGATTTACATCGAAAAAATCATATTATAACGGAGTTAGTATCATAAAATACAAAAGATATGTTATTCGGAAACAAGATATGAGAACTCAGAGACGAGCAGGAGCTCCAGCAACGCCAATTGGCGGCAGCATTAGAAATTGATACTCCCATGTTCAGTAAAATTGAACGTGGGCTGTCATGAATCATCATTAAAACACTGTTTAAATACTGTTTTAACGGCATTAAAACACTGTTTTAATGCCATGCCTGATGGATGCCGAAGGAGAGGGTTTTAATCGAAGTTTAGTCGAACATACAAATAAAACGAACAGTTTGCTTTTCCGTTTGGATACAATCCGTATCTTTACCCATATTTTGTAATGGATAATTTCGCAATATGGGAAAAAAAGTAATTGTTGTCGGAGCGACTTCCGGCATTGGCCTTGAAGTGGCTTGTTTGTTTGCCCAAAAAGGTTACACGGTCGGCATTGCCGGACGACGCATGGAGCGGTTGGAGGAAATAGCCCAATCCACTCCCGGTATCGCAGCCATCCAACAAATTGACATAACCCGCATGGAAGCCCCGGAACATCTGGAAGAACTCATAGCCAAACTTGGCGGCATGGATATCTACTTCCATAGTTCGGGCATCGGCTGGCAGAACAATTTGCTTGATACGGACAAAGAGATGAAGACGATAGAGACCAACGCATTGGGGTTCGTCAGGATGGTGACGGCGGCATACAACTGGTTTGCCTCAAACGGGAAGATGGGACAAATCGCATGCATCACCTCCATTGCCCGCACACGCGGATTAGGTGCCGCCCCTGCCTATTCCTCGACCAAACGCATGCAATCGCATTACCTCGAATGTTTGTCACAGCAAACCCGCATGCGCCATATGCCCATACGCATCACCGATATCCGCCCCGGTTTTGTCGCCACCGACTTGATTGCCGGCAGCAATTACCCATTGCAACTATCAGCCCAAGATGTGGCAAAAGATATTGTGCAAGCGGTGGAACACGGCAAGGAGGTGGCGACAATCGACTGGCGTTACCGCCTACTTGTAGGAGCATGGCAACTGATTCCAAGATGGATTTGGACAAGGCTGACGTTTGCAAAGTAATGCGCCGCACGATGTTTGGCGAACCATTGGATATTGTTTTTAGAAAGCTGCCATATACTTTTTCTCGTTATTTTCCGTTTTCTTATATAGCTCACGCCATTTTTTAGTACGGAGGATAGCCCGTCATGTGAAAATTCGGCGTAACTTTGAACCCGTTTAATGAATGATATGAGAAAGATTTTATCCATTATATGTCTGTGCCTGCTGGCCCATCTTGCGCATGCGCAAATCGGGAATGAAGCGTATGGCTTTTTACGGTTGCCCTCCTCTTCCCATGCCAATGCGTTGGGGGGATACAATGTCTCAATTATCGAACCCGACCCTGCATTGGGATTCCATAACCCCGCCCTGTTGGGTGGAGAGATGGACAACATGGTCAACCTGAATTACCTGAACTATATTTCAGACATCAATGCCGGCAGTGCCATCTATACCAAAGCATTCAAAGAGAGGGGGACGTGGGGAGCCGGTGCCACCTTCTTCAGTTATGGCAAAATCAAAGAGTATTCCAAAGAGAACGAGTATATCGGTGATGTCTCCGCCAAGGACATAGCCTTGCAAGGATTCTTCTCTTATGACTTGAGCGAGAAATGGCGTGGCGGCCTCTCCTTGAAATTCTTATATTCCTCCATGGCTGAATACCATTCCATGGGATTGGGCGTGGACGCAGGATTAAGTTATTATGACGCAGACAAGAAATTGTCATTCGGGTTTGCCTTCAAGAATATCGGTGCCCAGCTCAAATCGTACTATGATGAGCGGCAGAAGATGCCTTGGGATATCCAATTGGGCATATCCAAACAGATGGCACACGCCCCCATCCGTTTCTCATTGACGGCAATGTACCTCAACAAATGGAAATTAAACTATATAGATGAATCTGACAAAGAGTATAAAGGGGATAGTTTCGGAAAGACATTCCTGAAACATTTGGTTATCGGCGTGGATTGGCTTCCCTCGGAGAACCTATGGATTGGCGTAGGCTACAATCCTAAAAGGGCGATGGACATGAAGTTGGACGGGGCGAACGCTTTGGCTGGTTTTTCCGCCGGAGCCGGGCTGCACGTCAAAATGTTTGATGTCAGTGCGTCCGTTGCCAAATACCATCCGTCGGCATTGTCGTTCATGATCAGTTTATCCACCTCTCTTTCCGGTTTCAAATTGTAATTTGTATTATTTATGAAAAAGATTGTAATAGCAATAGACGGTCACTCCTCAAGCGGCAAAAGCACCATGGCGAAAGAGCTTGCCCAAGAAATAGGATATGTATATATTGATACGGGCGCAATGTACCGGGCTGTGACTTTGTATGCGTTGAGACAGGGTTATATCCAAGGGAACAGCATCAACGAAAAGGCTTTGGAAGCGGATATGCCCCGACTTTCCATCACCTTCCAATCCAATCCCGGGACAGGCAAATCCGACACCTTCCTCAACGGGGAGGATGTGGAAAAAGAAATCCGGGGCATGGAGGTCGCCAACAAGGTCAGTTTGGTCGCATCCTTGGGCTTCGTGCGGAAAGCGATGGTTGCACAACAACAAGCAATGGGGAAAGAAAAAGGCATCGTGATGGACGGAAGGGACATTGGCACGGTCGTATTCCCCCATGCGGAGTTAAAACTGTTTGTCACCGCCTCTCCGGAAGTACGTGCGCAACGCAGGGTAGACGAGCTGCTTGCCAAAGGTGAAAAGGTCTCTTACGAAGAGGTCCTGGAGAATGTCAAGAAACGTGACTTCATCGACTCTACCCGTGAAGAGAGTCCTCTCCGCAAAGCGGATGACGCGATTGTGC
>ULPT01042377.1_pt1 | contig 24104 bp, 18 predicted proteins | sample 1953751 | NCBI WGS metagenome assembly ULPT01 (sample SAMEA4835636, study PRJEB28245) | human gut metagenome | biome: gut microbiome; material: fecal sample | place: Denmark | collected 2008 | reverse complement strand
ACTCAGCAGGAACTCGCGGAACGGTCCGGTGTATCATTGAGAATGATCCGTGCCTACGAACAGAACAAGCAGGACATTTCCAAGGCAGAATCTGCCGCAGTGCTGAATCTCGCTTCCGTACTTGGCTGTTCACCATATTCCCTGTTGAGGTAATATCTGCTCACGTTTGCATCACTGTATCTGTTCCAGTGGCAACCCTCGTAAGCGTCTCCAAGGTTACCCAAAGACGTGCAACGCGTATTTTACTGAATATCAGAGCTTTAGGCGTTTTCAGAGTTGTGAAAACCATAACTCTGATTTCGGTTAAACACCTAATACACAGCAACTTGAAGGTTGCGCTACAACATCTGCCTTGTGAATGGGTGTCAGGCGTCAGCCTGACGGGATGAGCGAAGCGAACCTCCAGCGGCCCCACCACCCACCGGGCTTCCGGGCTTGTAAAAAAAATCATTAAAACCTAAATATTTCCCCGATTTCTTTCAATTAACCTTGAAAAGGTGAAATTTTACGAATTTGGTAGAAAATTTATCGATATTCGTAAAATTATTTTTATATTAGCGGAAACAACTTGGGACATTGTCCCGAAACATTATTGACTATGATTACAGAATGGTGGACTTCGCTTGACTTGTTCATGAAGATTCTATGGTGCATCGCCATAGCCACTTCATTGACTTTTATTATCCAGAGCATACTTACATTTGTCGGCATTGACTCGGACACCGACCTGGGCGGCGACATTGACCCGGATTTCGGCGGTGGCCTGGATATGCATCCGGACTTTGACGGGGATCCTTCTATGAACCTGTTCACTTTCAGGAACTTGGTGAATTTCTTTCTCGGGTTCAGCTGGACGGCCATACTGATGCATGGCAAGTTCGGTTCTGAAGCATTGGTCCTGCTTCTGGCGTTCGTTGTCGGCGTGGCCCTTGTCACTGTCGTGATGCTGATGTTCAAGTGGCTGGCCGGGATGCAGCAGTCGGGGAATATCAATGTCTATAAATCTGCGGCAGGATGTCACGGAAAGGTCTATCTGACTATTCCGGGGGAGAGACACGGGACCGGAAAAGTTCAGATAACCATCAATGGCGCCGTGCGTGAATATGATGCCGTAACTGACTGTGATTCAATTCCTACCGGAGCTCAGATAAAGGTCGTGGAAGTAGTGGATTCCAGTACATTGCTCGTGGAACCCTTGGAGCCGCTTATAATTTGACACTATAATACCTAATTCATTGTGATATGGAAATAATTATCATCATTGCGATTGCGGTAGTCGTGCTCATCGTCACTTTGTCCGCAATACTCCACCGCTACAAGCGTTGTCCGTCTGACAAGATTCTCGTAATCTACGGAAAGACAGGAAGAAACAAGAACGGAGGTGCTTCATCTGCCAAGTGTATTCACGGAGGGGCGTCGTTCATCTGGCCTGTTTTCCAGAGCTACTCTTTCCTGGATCTTACTCCGATTTCCATCGAATGCAATCTTACCAATGCGCTCAGCAAGCAGAATATCCGTGTGGATGTGCCTTGCCGCTTCACTGTCGGCATCTCCACTGAGCCTGACAATATGACCAATGCGGCTGAACGTCTGCTCGGTCTCACCATCGAGAATATCCAGAACATCGCCACCGACATCCTCTTCGGACAGCTCAGACTCGTCATCGCGACCATGGACATCGAGGAGATCAACTCCGACCGCGACAAGTTCCTCGCCAATGTCAGTACCAATGTCGAGGCAGAGCTCCACAAGATCGGTCTGAAACTTATCAATGTGAATGTCACCGATATCCGCGACGAGTCCGGCTACATCGAGGCTCTCGGAAAGGAGGCAGCTGCCAAGGCTATCAATGATGCCAAGAAGAGCGTTGCCGAGCAGAACCGTTTCGGTGAGATCGGTAAGGCAGAGGCTGACAGGGACAAGGATATCCGCATTGCCGAGACCGTCCGCGACACCAGAATTTCCACTGCTGATGCCAATGCAAAGGCTGTCGAGGGTGAGAACAATTCCAAGATTGCAATCGCCAATTCAGATGCGGTCAGACGTGAAAAGGAGGCAGAGGCTGCAAGAATTGCGATAGCAGCGGAAAAGGTCCAGGCCGCTATGGCGATGGAAGAGGCATATAAGGCAGAGCAGAGTGCCGAGCTTGCACGTGCTGCCAGAGAGCAGGCTACCCAGCAGGCTAACATTGTGGTTCCTGCCCAGATTGAGAAGGAAAAGGCCATCATTGACGCCGAGGCCGAAGCAGAAAAGCTGCGCAGGACGGCTCAGGGTGAGGCTGATGCGATTTACGCGAAGATGGCTGCCCAGGCGAAGGGTATCGAAGAAATTCTTACCAAGCAGGCTGATGGTTTCCAGAGGCTTGTCAATGCTGCTGAAGGTGATGCACAGAAGGCTGTGCTCATGCTTATCGCGGATAAACTTCCTGAACTTGTCAAGACTCAGGTCGAGGCTGTCAAGGGCATCAAGATCGACAAGGTTACCGTCTGGGACGGAAACGGCAAGGGTGACGGCAAGACGTCCACTGCCAATTTCATCTCTGGTATGATGCAGTCTGTTCCGCCGCTTGACGAGCTGTTCAAGATGGCAGGTATGAATCTTCCGAGCTATCTCAAGGGAGCAGAAGTGAAGCCACAGTCTCCGGCAGAAGGGGAGGCTACTGAATAACGATTATGCCGATTACAGTTAACATAGATGTAATGTTGGCTCGCAGGAAGATGTCGAGCGGAGAACTGGCTGAGAAGGTCGGTATCTCCGCCACGAATCTTTCCATTCTTAAGACAGGCAAGGCCAAGGCGGTGCGTTTCTCTACTCTGGAGGCCCTCTGCCGCGCCCTTGACTGTCAGCCCGGCGACATTCTCGAATATGTCCCGGAGGACTAGCCGATATTGTCCCACATAAAAGTGGACGTATGTTATTTTTTTTAATTCAATTATGATGAAATGTTTATTGGTTACAGCACTTTTCGCGGTTTCAGCGCTGTCAGCATCGGCAGATGTGCCGCCGCAACTTCGTGAGGACAATATTCCGGAGGTCGTGGCAGCCATGACACCGGAAGAGAAGTGCACCCTTATAATCGGCGGAAGAGCTGCCAGTTTCAATGGAATCGGCTTTACCAACACCGGCGTTCCTGGAGCGGCAGGCGTGATCAACGGCATTCCCCGACTCGGCATTCCTACAGTAGTCCTTGCTGACGGTCCTGCCGGCCTTCGCATTGCACCAAAACGTAAAGGCGATACCCGGACATTCTATTGTACCGGTTATCCGATTGCCACAATGCTTTCTTCCACATGGAATCCTGAGCTCGTCGAGGAAGCCGGAAGGAATATGGGCAATGAAGTCCTCGAATATGGAGTGGACATCCTGCTTGCCCCAGGCGCCAACATACATAGGAATCCGCTCTGCGGAAGGAATTTCGAGTACTATTCCGAAGACCCTCTGCTGTCGGGCAAAATGGCGGCGGCAATGATCAACGGAATCGAGTCCAACGGAGTGGGAACCTCGCTGAAGCATTTTGCTGTTAATAATCAGGAGCTTAACCGTCTGGCCAACAACGCCATCGTTTCCGAGCGCGCGTTAAGGGAAATCTATCTCAAGAACTTCGAGATAGCTGTCCGCGAGTCGCAGCCGTGGACCATCATGACATCATATAACTTCATCAACGGGGAACATGCAGCCGAGAGCAAGAGGCTCCTGACTGATATCCTTCGTGGTGAATGGGGCTTTGAAGGTGCGGTGATGACCGACTGGAACGGCGGTTACGATGATGCTGCCATAGTCCGTGCCGGAAACGAGATGATACAGCCGGGACGTGACTCTCGCTATATCAATCTCCTGAACGCCATCAAGGACGGCAGCCTGAGTATGGAAGACGTGGACAGGACAGTGACCAGAATCCTCAAACTGGTCATCAACACTCCGAAGTTCAAGGGTTATGAACCGTCAGAGGCGCCAGACCTCAAAGCCCACGCCAAAGTGTGCAAAAAGGTTGCTGATGAGGGAGTTGTGCTCTTGAAAAACAATTCCGCAGCACTGCCGATGTCTAAGGACAATGAAATAGCTCTCTTCGGCATAACATCTTATGATTTCATCGCAGGCGGTACCGGTTCCGGCGACGTGAACAGGCCTTATGTGGTGGACCTCATGAGCGGACTGTCCAATGCCGGTTTCCGTCTTGAGCCTGAACTGGATGCCTTCTACCAGGATTATATGAAGGCTGAAGCGTTGAGATGCAAGACGATGAACGAGGGCAAAAAGTGGTTCGTAGACAGGGAAAGGGCAATCGAGGTAGTTCCTGAAGACCTCATTGTCAAGTCTGCCGCCAATGCCGATGACGCCGTGATTACGATCGGCCGTGTCTTCGGTGAAGGAAAGGACCGGGACTACTATCACAGCTATCTCCTTTCTGACAGGGAGAAGGAATTGATTTCCAAAGTTTCCGAAGCGTTTCATGCGAAGGGCAAGAAAGTGACGGTCATCCTCAATGTCGGCGGACTTGTGGAAATGACGTCGTGGCAGGACAATGTGGATGCAGTCGTATTGTGCTGGCAGCCTGGACAGGAAGGCGGCAATACCGTGGCATCCGTCCTGAGCGGCGAGGTAAATCCGAGCGGACATCTTCCTGCTACAATTTCTACGGAGTATGCGCTGGAGCCGACAGCAAAGAATTTCCCTCAGGTTTTTGCCGACAAGCCGTTCAACTATTCATACTATCGTCAGCTGACCGACAGGAAACTTCCGTTGCACACCGTCAGGAACATTGACTTTACCGAGTATGAGGAAGGCATCTATGTGGGCTACAGATATTTCAATACATTTGCACCTAAAGCGGTGGCCTATCCTTTCGGATTCGGATTGAGTTATACTACATTCGATTTCAATGATATGAAGGTCGAATCTGCCGGAGACGGCTGGGACGTACAGGTGACAGTGACAAATACCGGAAATGTCAATGGAAAAGACGTCGTACAGCTTTATGTGAGAGCCCCGAAGGGTGAACTTGACAAGCCTGAGAGAGAACTGAAAGGCTTTGCCAAAACAAAGGAACTCGCTCCGGGCGAAAGCTGTACTGTGACGATACATATTGCTGAAAGCAGCCTCGCTTCATATAACGAGAAAACGTCCAGTTGGGAAACCGATCCCGGAAAATATGTGTTCATGGCATCAAAGGACGCATCCGACTGTCAGTTGAAGAAAGCCGTAAAGGTATCTGGGACAGAACGATGACTGGGATGCCGTCAATATGACGGGGCTCCGGCAATCCTCAGTTGATAAAAAAACACCTGATGCAATTTCCTGCACCAGGTGTTTTTCAAATTATGCGCGAAAGCTTTACAGCGTCCTCTTGATCTCTACAATCTGGAATGCCTCGATGACATCGCCAGGCTTGATATCATTGTACTTGTCGATACCGATACCGCATTCCATTCCGGTCATGACCTCTTTTGCGTCATCCTTGCCGCGCTTGAGAGATGAAAGCTCACCGGTATAGACTACGATGCCGTCACGGATAAGACGTACCTTGCTCTTGGCAGTCATCTTGCCGTCCTTGACAAGACAACCTGCAATCGTTCCGACCTTGGAAATGTGGAAGGTCTGCTTAACCTCTGCAGTTGCAGTAACTTCCTCTTTCTTCTCAGGCTCAAGCATACCCTCGATACCGTCAGTAACCTCATTGATGGCATCGTAGATGATGGAGTAGAGACGGATTTCGATACCCTCTTTCTCTGCGAGGTTTCTTGCATCAGCAGAAGGACGTACCTGGAAACCGATGATGATCGCATCTGATGCGGTAGCCAGCATGACATCGGACTCGGAGATTGCACCCACTGACTTGTGGATGACATTGACACGAACCTCTTCGGTAGAGAGTTTGATCAATGAATCTGAGAGTGCCTCCACTGAACCGTCCACGTCACCCTTGACGATGATATTGAGTTCCTTGAAGTTGCCGATGGCGATACGGCGACCGATTTCCTCGAGAGTCATATGCTTCTGGGTCTTGATGCCCTGGATTCGGATAAGCTGCTCGCGCTTGTTGGCGATGGCCTTGGCCTCCTTCTCGTCGTTCATGATATTGAACTTGTCACCTGCGCTCGGAGCTCCGTTGAGACCGAGAATGGAAACAGGAGTTGAAGGACCGGCTGTCTCTACCTTCTGTCCACGCTCATTGAACATGGCCTTTACACGTCCGTAGTAGCATCCGCTGAGCATCATGTCGCCGGTGTGGACTGTTCCGTCCTGCACAAGGATTGTCGCCAAGTATCCGCGGCCCTTGTCCAGAGATGACTCGATGACTGTACCGACGCCAAGTTTCTTAGGGTTCGCCTTGAGGTCCATGAGGTCGGTTTCGAGAAGGACTTTCTCGAGGAGTTTATCCACATTGAGACCCTTCTTGGCCGAAATCTCCTGACACTGGTATTTTCCACCCCAATCCTCTACGAGAATGTTCATCTGAGCGAGCTGCTGGCGGATTCTCTCCGGCTGAGCGCCAGGTTTGTCTATCTTGTTGATAGCGAATACCATAGGGACGCCTGCCGCCTGTGCGTGGTTGATGGCCTCGACTGTCTGTGGCATGACCGCGTCATCGGCGGCGATAATGATGATCGCCAGGTCGGTGAGCTGTGCACCACGGGCACGCATGGCTGTAAAGGCCTCGTGACCAGGAGTGTCGAGGAATGTAATCCTGCGTCCGTCGGGGAGCACCACGTTGTATGCACCGATGTGCTGTGTGATACCTCCGGCCTCGCCTGCGATCACATTGGTCTGTCTGATATAGTCGAGGAGAGATGTCTTACCGTGGTCGACGTGTCCCATCACTGTGATGATAGGAGGTCTTGTCACGAGGTCCGCCTCGTTCTCCGGCTCGTCATTCTCCTGATTGATCTCATTCTGAATGTCTGCAGTGACGAATTCCACCTTGTATCCGAACTCTTCTGCGACAAGCACAAGTGCCTCTGCGTCAAGTCTCTGGTTGATTGACACCATGAGACCGAGACTGAAGCATGCCTCGATGACTTTGTTTACAGGAGTGTTGTTCATGAGGGTCGCGAGGTCATTGACAGTAACGAACTCAGTTACCTTGAGAATCTTCTTCTCAGCAGCCTCCTGAGCCATCTCCTCCTGAAGTTTCTGGGAAGCGAGCTCCCTCTTCTCCTTTCTGTGTTTTGCACCGAAATTGTTCTTGGACTTGTTGTCGTTCATCCTTGCGTAGGTCTCTTTCACCTGCTTCTGGATTTCCTTCTGCATTTCCTCCTGCTCGGCTTCTGTCATAGCAGGCTTGAACCTGTCATTGCCACGGTCTCTGCGGCGTTTTCCCTGTCCAGGCTGGTTGTTGCCGCCCTGACGGAAATCCTTCTTGCCATTGTTCTGACCGTTGTTCTGACCACCGGCATTGCCCTGACGGTTTTTCTTGTTGCCGTCCTTTTTGTCGTTGCCGTCAATCTTGTTCACATCGACTCTCTCGCTTCCTCCTTTGGCAATGCGCTCCCTCTTGTTCTTGCTCTTCTTGGGAGCTTCGAATTTGGACAGGTCCACTTTGCCCACAATCTTCAGGCCTCCGGTAGAAACAGGCTCATCTTCGTCATTGCTGGAAGCAGCCTTCTGGAGTTTGTGCTCGGCCTTGAGTTTGGCCTTGTCCACCTTAGGATTGAACTCTTTCTGATTCTGAGTCTTGTCGCCTTTCTTGATGTCAGCCTTCTTGAGCTGGTTCGCATGAGCCTGTTCCGAAGGGGTTTGGTCGGTAGGCTCTGCAGCTTTTGGCAGCTCGACTTCTTCATTAGGTTTTACTTCTACAGGCTCGTTGTGCTGAGGTGCAGCTTCCTCTGAAGGTTTCACTTCAGCGGCTGGCTTGGCCTCTACAACCGGCTCGGCATGAACTTCTTCCGTATGCTGAGGAACCTCTGTCGGCTTGGTCTCTGCGACAGGTTCCGGAGCTGTCTGTACTTTCGGCGCTTCCTGGACTTCAGGTGCAGCCGTCTCTTCCACCGCCGGTTTTACCTCCTTCGGAGCTTCCTCTACAGGCTTCTGTACAGGTTCCTCCTTCGCGAAACCACTTCCTGATGTTCCTCTGATGATGACGGTGCTTCCACCTGCAGCCTCTTCTTCCTCGTCCTCTTTCTTCTTGGAACCCTTTTCAATGATTTCCTTTATCTTAATCTGAACACGCTCTGACTCGTCCTTCGCCTTGGCATCCCCGCCGAAGGCCTTCTGAAGTTCAGGAATGAACTCGTCCGACACCTTGGCATTCGGATTCATCTCGACATCGGCGCCTTTCGCTTTCAGGAAATCCACCAATGTCTGAAGTCCCACATTGAATTCTCTTGTCAGTTTGTTTAGTCTGATTTCTGCCATATAAACCCCTTTTATTTAACTATTCTTCTTCAAATTCAGCGCGCAGAATGTTCATCACATCCTCCACGGTCTCGTCTTCCAGGTCAGCGCGCTTGGCGATGTCCTCAGGATCCAGAGCCAGTACGCTCTTGGCCGTATCACATCCGATGGACTGCAGCCTCTCGATGACCCATGGGTCGATTTCGTTGCTGAACTCAGTGAGGAGTACGTCCTCATCATCCTCAGCCTCGTCTTCCTTAGGCACCTCACGCCAAACCTCGATTTCGCGGTCAACAAGCATTCCGGCGAGCTTGATGTTGCATCCGCCCTTACCGATACCCTTCTTCACCTCGTCAGGAAGCATGAATACCTTGATCTTGTCGTTCTCGTCCGTACCCATGTCGATAGATGAAATCTTCGCCGGGTTCAATGCCCTCTGGATGAGGAGCTGGGTATTGTTGGTCCACTGGAGAACGTCGATGTTCTCGTTTCTCAATTCCCTTACGATACCGATGATACGTGCACCCTTGACACCGATGCAGGCTCCGATAGGATCGATTCTGTCATCATAGGACTCCACAGCGACCTTGGCCCTTTCGCCAGGTATGCGGACTACCTTCTTTATGGTGATGAGTCCGTCATAGATTTCCGGAACTTCCTGCTCGAAAAGCTTCTTGAGGAATTCGTTTGAGGTTCTGGAAAGGACAATGTAAGGAGTCGTGTTGTTCTTCATCTCCACGCTCTTGATGATGGCGCGTACAGTGTCGTTCTTCTTGAAATGCTCACCCGGGATCTGCTCTGACTTAGGCAGTCTGAGCTCATTTCCGTCCTCATCGAGGATAAGCACCTCTTTTGCCCATGTCTGGTAGATCTCTCCGGTGAAAATCTCACCGATCTTGTCAGTGTACTTGTTATAGAGGTTGGCCTTCTCTATATCCATGATCCTTCCCTGAAGGTTCTGTCTGATATTGAGGATGCCTCGTCTTCCGAAATCCTTGAGCTCCACTTTTCTGGTGAAGGTCTCGCCGAGTTCGTAGTCGTCTCCGTTCCTGTTCACTTCAGCAAGTGCAATCTGAGTGTTGGGATTCTCCACGTTCTCCACCACTTCGAGGTTCTGGTAGATCTCACAGTCTCCCTTATCGACATTGATGATGACGTCGAAATTGTCAGCAGAGCCGAAAGTCTTTGCCAACTGGGTCATGAACACATCCTTCAGCACACCCATCATCACCGGGCGGTCAATGTGTTTTTCGTCCTTGAACAGCGCGAAGGCTGCCTTGAGGTCGAGCTTTTCTTCTTCCATAACAGTTATTGTTTTTTATATTTTTTTCTATTCAAATTCAATGTGCGGAGTGACGCTGTTCACGTCCTCGTAAGCGAAAGTGTCCACGTGTCTGACAAGCTCCTTCTTTTTCTTTCCAGGGACAGCCTCCTTTACCTCGTAGGCAAGCGTAAAGCCTTTATCGTCAGCGCTTTCCAGTGTTCCGACAAGTTTCTTTCCGTCTCTTGTCAATGTCTCGACTTTGGAACCGACAGCCTTGATGTACTGCTTGAGAATCTTGAACGGCTGGTCAAGCCCTGCAGACGTCACAGTAAGTGAATAGTCTTCCTTTTCCTGGTCGAAAATCGAGAGAAAACTGTCATTTACCGCGATGCAGTCATCCATTTCCACAGTGCCGTTTTCCGATTCAATGGCTATGACAATGTCATTGTCCCTGCTGATGGAAACATCGGTAATGAAACATCCACGCGCTTCCACTGTCTTAGTCATCTCTTTGTAAATCAGCTCTTTACTTATCATATTATTCTAAGCTTTCTTAAAAAAAGATAGGAGACGCATCCGTCCCCTATCTCATCTCACTTTGCAAAGGTAATCAAAATTTCCATAATAACCGAATTTACTTAAAAAATATGAACAACGCGATTTTCTTGCTAAAGTAATGTAAATGTGTTTACTTTGCAAAGCAGATGTTGCGTCGTACCGGATTTGGTATGTGGAATACGTTGAATAAAATAGTTTGAGAATATGGAATTTTCAGCCAAACAGCTGGCCAAAGTTTTGAGGGGAACCGTGGACGGGGACCCGGAAGTGAAGGTGACTTCATTCGCCAAGATAGAGCACGGAAAATCAGGTCAATTGTGCTTCTATGCAAATCCTAAGTATGAACATTATGTATATACCTGCAAGGCCAGCATCCTGCTTGTGAATTCCACATTCGAGCCTAAGGAAAAAGTCAGCTGCACCATGATCCGTGTTGCTGATGCGTACACGGCAGTTGCGGAACTTCTCAAGTATGTGGCTACCCAGAAGCGTACTGACCGCAGACACAGGGGTTTCCGCTCATCCTGGTTCCTCACCACCAAGTTCGGCAAGAAGGTATATCTCGGCAGTCATTCCTATGTGGGACATCACGCTGTCATCGGAGACTATACCAAGATATATGAAAACGTATATATCGGTGACAATACCGTAATCGGTTCACATTGCATCATTTACCCTGGCGTAAGCATCTATCCGGGAATGGTCATCGGTGACAATGTCATCATCCATTCAAACGCTGTGATCGGCTCGGACGGATTCGGAAATGCGCCTCAGCCTGACGGCACCTGGGAGAAGATCGAGCACATCGGCAATGTGATTATCGGCAACAATGTGGAGATCGGAGCCGGTACCACCATTGACAAGTCCGAGATGGAGTCCACCATCATCGGCAACGGCGTGAAAATCGACAACCTCTGCCAGATTGCGCATAATGTCGTAATCGGTGACAATACCGTTATGGCGGCGCAGTGCGGCATCGCCGGTTCAGCAAAAATCGGCAAGAACTGTATTCTGGCAGGCCAGGTAGGTATCGCAGGACACATTGAAATAGCTGACAATACGACTATTGCGGCTCAGGCCGGCGTCATCGGCAATGTGAAGAAATCAGGTCAGGTGCTCTTGGGTTCACCAGCCATTCCTATAAAGAACTATATGCGCAGTTATGCTATATTCCGTCAGCAGGGAAAAGAATAATTAGTATATTTGCGTGATTAAAAGATAATTTGATGAAGCAAAAAACACTTAAAGCCTCCTGCAGTTTCCAGGGAAAAGGTCTTCATACTGGAAGAATTGCTGAGATGACGGTAAATCCCGCTCCGGAGAATACGGGAATTGTTTTCAGAAGAACAGACCTTGGAGAGGGAGCCGTAGTCAGGGCATTGGCAGAGAACGTATCCAGCACGGCGAGGAGTACTACCATATCTGAAGGAGAAGCTTCAGTTTCCACGATAGAGCATCTGATGTCGGCATTGACCGGAATGGGCATTGACAATGCCGTAGTCGAGTTGAACAATGTCGAGGTCCCTATTCTGGACGGCAGCGCCCAGCCGTATGTAAAGGCCTTTTCTGAGGCCGGTCTGGTCGAGCAGAATGCTGATAGACAGTTCATTGACATTCCTGATGAAATAGAAATCAAGGACGAGAAGACAGGTTCCTGGGTGAAAATCAAACCTGCTGCCGCTCCTTCCTACGATATTACGGTGGATTTCAATTCCAGAGTGCTCGGCGTGCAGTCTGCCGCATGGGACTTGTCCAAGGATTATGCATCTGAAATCGGACCTTGCCGCACTTTCGTGTTCTTCCATGAGGTCGAGTTCCTCCTTGCGAACAATCTGGTGAAGGGAGGCGATGTGGACAATGCCATCGTGATTGTGGAGCATCCGGTTACTGACGAGCAGGTGGGACGTATGGCAGACCTGTTCAACCAGCCAAAGCTGGGCGTTACCCCGGAAGGCTATCTGAGCAATCTTAAACTGCATTTCCCGAACGAATGCGGCCGTCACAAACTTCTGGACATGATAGGAGACATGAGGCTTGCAGGCGGTTATCTCAATGCTGAAATCACCGCTTTCAAACCTGGACACACGATAAATACTAATGCTGCGAAGGCTCTGAGAGCCCTCCTGAATAAAACCAAATAAACTATGAATAAGATACATCCATTGGCTACAGTAAGTCCTAAGGCCGTACTCGGCGACAATGTAGAAGTAGGACCTTACGCATTCATTGATGAGAATGTACAGATTGGCGACGGTTGCAAGATACATCCTCACGCAGTCATTTTCCCTTATGTGAAAATGGGCAAGAATTGCGAAGTGTATCCGGGAGCTGTCGTAGGCGCAGTGCCTCAGGACCTCAAGTTCGAAGGTGAGGTTACCCATGTGGAGATTGGTGACAATGTTACTATACGTGAGTGCGTGACCATCAACCGTGGAACCAAGGCAAGCGGCAAGGGCATTACCAAGGTCGGCAGCAATACTCTGATTATGTCCTATGTACATATAGCTCACGACTGTCATGTCGGAAATCACTGTATCCTTGTAAGTTACGTCGGCATCGCCGGAGAAACGGAGGTCGATGACTGGGCTATCATCGGTGGTGGTGCGAAAGCGCATCAGTTCACCAAGATCGGCTGCCACGCAATGGTCGGCGGTATGTCCAAGATCAACAAGGACATCCCTCCTTACGCAATGTGCGGTCGTGATCCTATCTGCTATGCCGGTGTGAACATTGTCGGACTCCGCAGAAGAGGATTCTCGGCAGAGACTGTAAGAAATATCAAGGATATCTACGATACCATCTATTTCCAGGGATACAATATCTCTGACGGCTGCTCCAAGGTTGAGGCCGGCTTCCCTGATTCAGAGGAGAAGACCACCATATTGAACTTCATCCGTTCTTCCAAGCGTGGTATCGTAAGAGCCAATACATCCGGAGAGAAAGGCGATATCGACTAGTTATGTCAATGCTTTTGGACATGGCTTTCTTTCCGCCTGTATCCTATGTGGCGGCAATAGCTGAAGAGTTTACCCTGTCATCTGACGGGGTAAATTCGTATGTGCCGGCAATTGTCTATATAGAGGCTTGTGAGAACTATCAGAAACAGACATACCGCAACCGTTGCCGGATATATGCTGCAGGTGGTGTGGAGGCTCTTTCCGTGCCGATTGTGCATGAAAACGGCACTTATGCGCTTCCTGTCAGGAAACTGAGAATCGACTGGAGCAAGCCGTGGCTGATGAGGATGAAGCGGGCTATCGTGTCCGCCTACGAATCTTCTCCGTGGTTTGACTATTACAAGGACGATCTGTTCGCCATTCTGAACAGGCAACACGAATTCCTTTTCGACCTGAACATTGACCTGCTCCGCTTCTTCCTGAAGAAGACTGGTATAGAGGCGGACATACGTTTCACGGAGGAGTTTACGCCGCATGGCAGCACGGTATATGGCCGGGACCTGCGTGGTGTAATCCACCCGAAGCGGCAGAATGACATACTTGAGCGTCTAGGACTGAAAAAGCCATACTGGCAGGTCTTTTCCCTGAAGTATGGCTTCATATCAGATTTGTCCGTCATGGACCTCTTGTTCAATGAAGGTCCGGATTCCATCTCTTACCTCAAGCGGCTGAAATAAATCCCCGAATCATTTTAGAATCTCCATCCGAAGGTGGCGACTACATCGTAGAATCTGGCTCTGTTCCTGATTTCAGGAGACAATTCACCGTCAATGTAGGAGTCATAAGGATATACGTACTCGTAAGGGTTCTTTGTCCATCTGAAAGCGAGGTCGCAGAAGAATGAACCTTTGGATGAATATCCCACTCCGGCAGCAAGCGAGTGCTTGTATGCCTTAGGAGTCATCTTCTTGCCGGTGAGGTCGTCAATATATCTCTCCGGCGAGGAAGTGAAGTTGTAGCCTGCCCTTATAGCGAATTGCGGAACAGGTTTGACTTCAGCACCGAGTCTCAATGCATGTGCTGCTCCGGTGAAGTTCTTGATGTCGCGGTTTACGCCATTGTCGAAAACGGTGTTGTCGTTGGTGTCGGTTTCCTTGAATTTCATCGTGCTGTAGTCGCAGATCTCATAGTCGACACTGACAAGACCCCAACCGCCGAATGTGTAGGCTACACCGAAATTGGCTCTGAACGGTGATACGAATTTGTATTTGTATTCACCCTTAGGAGATGTCGCATTGGCATCGAACACGTTACTCTGGTACCAGGTCTCTCCGGCGTGCTGCCAATGTTCCGTTATCCAGTTTGCCGTAGGAGTCTGGATGGCCGCACCTATGCGGAGCCCGTCGATAGGGACAGCGATTATACCGAATTTGGCATAGACGCCTCCGCCCTGCATGTCGTATGAGTATCTGTATCTCAGGCTGTTGAAATATGTCTTGGAAACGCCGCCGGAACCATTGTCGAATTCGACGCCGAATTTGTCAGGATCCACTGCGATTTCTTTTAAGTACTCGTTTCTGGTGTAGTCCATGGACACGATGCCCAAGTTTCCTCCGATATAAACCCTGTCAGAAATGTTGAGGCCGACATTGAACAGCAGATCATACTTGTTGCCGTGGGACCTGCGTCCGTAAAGCTGGTCGATGGCGTCAGCGAGCTGAATGGTCTGTCCGCCTTTTCCGTCGTCAATGAGTTTCTCGGTCGCGCCTATGTACTTGTCATTCGCAGAGCCATAGGTGGACACCATTCCGGACTGCCAGCCGGTTACCTGATTCCATGGAACATTGGCATTGCCGTAGTATCCGTTTTCCCCGTTCAGGAGGCTGGAGTTCACGCCGGTCATCATTGAAGCCAATGAACCAGCATAGGATGTGGCTGTGTTTCGTCCGCCTGCCGCCATGTCGTCCAGATAGTTTGCTGTGGCATTGGCAATGAATCCGAATGTCACTCTTTTCAGCCCGCGTCTGGCGTTGGTGTCGAAATTGAGGGTGAAACCGACGTTAGGTAGTGTGAACCTGGCTGAACTGTTGTTCAGGGTGCTGCCGTATGCCGTTGACTGTGAAGGCATTGCATTGTAATCGCTCGTGGTGGACACGATGCTTACGTTCGGGGTGAACGTGACCTGTGAAAAGCTGTTCACGGCCGAGCCGGCAGGGTTGAGGTTTATGGAACCCAGATCTCCTCCCAGTGCGGTGAACGCATTGCCCATGGAGATGGAGCGCGCTGTGCCATAGTAATTGTTCTCGCTGAATCTCAGAGCGTCCTGGACGTTCTGAGCCGCAGCATTGACCGAGACTGCCGCAAGCAGCGTCAACGGAATAATCTTTTTCATCTTCATATCTTCTTCACTTATTTCAGGTTTCTAAATTATCTTCTTCTTACACTGCCGCCGCTACTTCCGCTTGAGCGGGATGCTCCACCGGAATATCCTCCGCCTGAGAAGCCGCTGGATGAACTGCGGTATGAGGAACCGCTGTTGTATGAGCTGCTTGACGAGCTGCGGTATGACGAACTGCTGGAAGAACTCCTGTATGAGGAACTGCTTGACGAACTTCTGTATGACGAGCCTGAATTTCCGCTGCCATAGTTGTAGGAACTGCCGGAACTTCCGTAAGAAGATGAACTCCTGTAGCTTGTGCCGGATGACTGGCTTGTGGCTGCCCTTCTGTAAGCAGGTGCGGATGCTGTCCTGTTAGATGAGGAAGCACTTGAAATCGTGCCGGCTGACCTTACTCCGGATGTGCTGGCCGTTCTGTAAGCGGTGTTGCCCGAGGTGCTCGTGCGGACGGACTGTCCGGAAGCCGCGCTGCGTACCGCCTGGCTTGAGCTGCTGCGTACAGTCTGGCCCGAAGCTGAACTTCTTACCGCCTGTCCTGCGGAAGAACTTGTGCGGATCGCCTGACTGGAAGATGAACTGCGTACAGCCTGGCTGTTTGCCGAACCGCTGGATGTGCGTACTCCGGACGCTGAAACCCTTCTGACAGAAGTCATTGACATGTCATTGCCTCTTGTCGATGTCGTCGCGGTGCCGGAGGCTCTCCTGACGGATGATGACGAACCTGCATTTCTTCTGATTGTGGAAGATGCTACGCCCATTCCGTTTCCTCTGCTGCTTTCGGTCAGGCCTCTGTTGCCGTAGTAGTAACTGTCCCTTCCGTGTCCGAAGCCATGGTCGTACCAAGGACCGCACCAGTGGTCATGGTAATAATGATGGTGATGGTAATACCACGGGTCGTGGTACCAGCTGTAGCCCCAGCCGTAATATACAGGTCTGCCCCAATACCAAGGATTGTACCACGGGTCTCCCCAATACCAGTCATCCCACCAGATGCTGCTTGAGTAATACCACGGATTCGCTCCCCAGTACCAGCTGGACCAATAAGGGCGGTAATACCATGAGCCCCAATATGTTCCAGGCCAATATGATGATGCCCATCCTGCCGCATATCCTGCTGCGAATCCGTCAGGGTACAGTGAATATGCAGGTGTATTGGTGACAGTGACTACGGTGCTGTTGTCCTGTTTGTTGAACTTCAATGTGGCTGAAGTGTTTTCCGGAATGAACAGCGTGTCTGTTTCTCCTGCCTTGAGGAATAATGTCGAGTTCTCCGTCTCCTTTACGAGTTCGTTTACTTTGTTGCGGGACGCAAGAACATCCGCTTTAGTTTCGGTTTTAGCAGGTCTGCTGTAGAATCCGTCCTGATATTGCTGGCTTGAAGCGTATTGCGATGCGGAACCGCAACTGGCCAATGCCAGGAATGCTCCGGAAAGAACCAAGATGTTTGTTTTCATAATCGGACCTCCTAGTTATATAAATAATTTGTATCTTTGTGCGCTGCATTGCAGCGATGGTATGTCTGCAATATTCATACCTCGCCGATGCTCGCATGTTAAATGCAAATATATGAATGTTATTGCATAAAGAAACCAAAAAATAAAATAAACTAACAAAAGATGGCAGATCAGATAACCAAAAGGTCAGACAACTACTCTCAGTGGTATAACGACCTGGTAGTTAAAGCGGACCTTGCAGAGCAGTCACCTGTAAGGGGATGTATGGTAATCAAGCCTTATGGCTATGCTATATGGGAAAAGATGCAGCACGTGCTGGACTCGAAATTCAAGGAAACAGGCGCAGTCAATGCTTATTTCCCGTTGTTCATTCCCAAGTCTTTCTTCAGCCGTGAGGCTGAGCATGTCGCAGGCTTTGCGAAGGAATGTGCGGTAGTGACGCATCACAGGCTCATGAATGACCCTGAAGGCAACGGCGTGGTAGTGGATCCGTCATCGAAACTTGAAGAAGAACTGATAGTGCGTCCGACGTCCGAGACCATTATCTGGAGTACATACAAGAACTGGATCAAATCATGGAGGGATCTTCCTATCATGTGCAACCAGTGGGCCAATGTCGTCAGATGGGAGATGCGTACCCGTCTGTTCCTCCGTACCGCAGAGTTCCTCTGGCAGGAAGGCCACACGGCTCACGCTACATCACAGGAGGCTCAGGAAGAGGCAGTCAAGATGGTCCATGTCTATGCTGACTTTGCCCGCAACTATCTGGCTCTCCCGGTCATTGTAGGCCACAAGAGTCCTAACGAGAGATTCGCCGGCGCATTGGATACCCTCACTATCGAGGCGATGATGCAGGACGGAAAGGCTCTGCAGTCAGGTACTTCACATTTCCTCGGCCAGAACTTCGCCAAGTCGTTCGATGTGCAGTACACCGACAAGGAAGGCAAGCAGCAGTATGTGTGGGCTACATCCTGGGGCGTTTCCACCCGTCTTATGGGTGCGCTCATCATGGCTCACGGCGATGACAACGGTCTGGTTCTTCCTCCGGCTCTGGCTCCGATTGAAGTGGTGATGGTTCCTATCTACAGAAGCGAGGAGGAGCACAATGCCGTTCTCGACAAGATGAATGAAATCAAGAAGGCTCTCGAGACTGCCGGACATACTGTGAAGATCGATGACCGTGACACATTGCGTCCGGGCTTCAAGTTCGCTGAATGGGAACTCAAGGGAGTGCCTGTAAGGCTTGCCCTCGGTGCACGTGACCTGCAGAATGATACAGTGGAGGTACACCGCCGCGATACACTTGAGAAGAAGACGGTTTCGCTGGAGGGCATTGACAAGTATATCGAGGACCTGCTCGTGGATATTCAGAACAATATCTATCAGAAAGCGTTGGATTTCAGAAACTCTCGTATCGAGAAATGCGATTCCTGGGAGGAGTTCAAGGAGAAGATCACTCAGGGCAAGTTCCTGCTTTGTCACTGGGACGGTACTGCCGAGACTGAGCAGAAGATCAAGGATGAAACCAAGGCTACCATCAGATGTATTCCTGTAGATAGCGTCGTATGTAAGGAAGAAGGCACGGATATCTATTCCGGCAAGCCTTCACACGAGAGAGTTGTCTTTGCAATCGCTTATTAGTGAATATTTTATGAGGAAGAGAATCCTTTTGATGTGCTTGTCCGCATTGGCATTTACATCTGTATATGCACAGGATGTCACCGATGCGCAAAAGGCTGCTGAAGAGGCTGCCAAGGCGATTGCGGGCGCTCCTGAAGCTGTAGTCAAGACACCTAAACCGAGATATTGGACGAATTTCCTTCTTACGAAACTGGATTTCGGACAGACAAGTCTGACGAACTGGGCTGCCGGCGGTTATAACAACGTGACCCTGAAGTCTTTCATTGACGCGAATGCTAACTACAAGAAGAAAGACCTGTTCTTCAATAACCGACTTCAGCTCGATTACGGTTTCCTGTATTCTGAGGACAAGCCGTTCATACAGAAGAGCGATGACCGTATGTATTATGAGGGCAAGTTCGGCTACAAGGCTTTGCAGACATTGAACTATTCCGCTCAGTTCAACTTCAAGTCACAGTTCTCGAACAGTTACAACTATCCTATGCCGTCCAAGCCGGCCGGTGCTGCGGACGATTGGGAGCCTGGCAAGTCCGACTGGAAGCAGAGCAGGAAGCTCAAGTCCGGTTTTTTCGCTCCTGCCTATACCAACATCGCGCTCGGTATTGACTGGGTTCCTACCAAATGGCTTACTGTCAACGTCGCTCCTCTTACCGGAGGTTTCGTGGTCGTTACGGATGAGAGCCTGAGGAAGTCCTACAGTATGGAACTCAAGAAGAAATACGAGAGTCTGGATGCGCTTTCCAGTGCTGATGCAGCTGCTCTGGTAGGGGATGAGAAAGCACGTTACGAGGCCTTTGTCGCTGCCAAGACTTCCGGTGACGCTTATCGTTCGGCAAGATTCGAGTTCGGTGCGCAGATAAAGATTGATGGAAAGCTTCAGATCAATGACAATTTCAAATATACTTCACAGTTGGTGCTGTTCTCTGATTATCTCGACAAGCCGCAGAATATCCGTGTGAACTGGGATAACAGGTTTGACTGGCAAATCGCCAAGTATTTTTCATTGACAGTGACCACCAACCTCATCTATGACGACAAGGTGCTGGTGAAGACTGAGAAGACATTGAAGAAATATCCTGATGGACGTAAGGCGGTACAGTTCAAGGAGTCATTGGCATTCGGCTTCTCATATACGATCGCTTCAAGACCGAGGTAACAGGCAATATGATGATTCAGAAATCATTTGACAGAACGATAGTGGGGCTGGTTCCGGAAAAGGAAACAGCCCTTCTTGCAGTAAGCGGGGGCATTGATTCCATCTGCCTTGCTTCATTGTTCCTGAACAGTTCCGCAGGACGTAGGTTCGCTGTGGCGCACTGCAATTTTCATCTCCGTGGTGAAGACAGTGATTCGGACGAGGCGCTTGTGGCTGCCTGGTGCGGGCGGAACGGTGTGCGTTACCATAAGGTGGATTTCGATACGGAACAGTACGCTTCGTCCCATAATGTCAGTATTGAAATGGCTGCGAGAGAACTCAGATATGACTGGTTCGCGTCGTTGTGCCAGGATAATGGATACTATGGAGTGGCTGTCGCGCACAATGCAAATGACAATGCTGAGACATTGATTCTGAATCTTTTGCGTGGGACAGGACTGCGCGGAATTACCGGTATGCAGGCGGAATCCGTAGTTCCTGTGACCAGGGATGAATTGTCAGGTGTGCGCCTGTTGAGGCCTATGTTGTCTTTCAGTCGTGAGCAGATTGAGGAATATGTGGCTGCCAACTCTCTGGAGTATCATGATGACAGGACCAATGCGGAAACTGTCTATAAGAGAAACCGTATAAGGCATCTTGTTTTCCCTGTTTTTGAGAGTCTGAATCCGTCGTTCCTGACGACTTTTGCCCGGGAGATGAATGCGTTTTCCGAGGTGCAGGAGATTGCGGATGATTATTTCATTTCTGTGCGCGAGAGTGTCTGCGAGCCTGCCGGAAAGGATGAACTGCTTCGTGTCAATGCAGTAAGGTTTTGTCATCTGAAGCATTATAAATATGTGCTGTACAGGCTGTTGGAAGTGTATGGCTTCAGGGACAGGCTCCTCGAACCGGTGGTGCGTCTGCTTGAAAGCGGCAAGACGTTTTCCGGTAAGGTGTTCGAGGCACCTGGCTACGAACTTATTACGGCAGGGGAGTGCCTGATTGTCAGAAAGGCCGCTCGGGTAGTGTCAGACAGTCCTGCCGTAAGTGAACTCGCTGATGTTCATGGGGATAGGGCTAATGTGCAGGGTGATCTGCGGGGTGGTGTGACTGTTGATACGCCTGTCGGTGTGCAGGGAGGTAAGCGGGGCAGTGTGATGGTTGGTAAGTGGGGAGGTACGCAGAACGGTGCTCAGGTTGATAAGCAGGGCGGAGAATCTTCGCCGGTTGCGTCAGAGAATCACGTCTTGGGGGAGTGCTTCGGATTGGCCGGACGAGTCTCGGCGTCAATCACGTCCTCTTTTGTTGGGTCCGGCTTGTCATACAGCGGATTGTCCGGACGAGGCTCTGCACGCAGGTCACGCGGTACGTTGATGACAAGGGGACCAGTGATAAACGAGAATGAGGCCTGCTCGGTGGTCCGCACGACCGGCGAATATGTTTTCGATGATTTTCGTGTCAATGTCTCTGTTTCCGAAGCTGGCGCGGACCCGGTAACGGATGCCAAGTCATTGGCCAGAGAGGGAATTGCGGCATTTTCGTCAGAAGCATTGACATTACCGTTCCTGTTGCGCGGTTGGCAAAATGGGGACTGGATGCGTCCTGTCGGGCTCAATGGCAAGAAAAAGCTCAGCGATATCTTTACCGGTCTGAAAATGAGCATTGAAGAAAAGTCCCGTGCTCTGGTCATTGTCCTGCCCGGTTCGGCAGGCGAGGGGGCGGGGAGTGGAGGCTCGTCCAGTGATGTTTCGGATAGTGAGGCTTCGAGGAGAGGGACGGATAACATTGGCACTGATGCGGTTCGCGGCGTGCGGGTGGCCGGCGTCTGCGGCTACGTTTCCGGTCGGTTCTTTTTCCGTGTAGATGAGTCTGTCATGGTTACTCCGACCACGGCTTCTATACTGAAACTATATCTTCGCGCTTCGGAGAACGTTTGATGTGGAATGTGGTGGGGAACGGTGGTGTGAAATATGGCGGGGAACGGTTACGTGAAATATGGTGGGGATCGATGGTGTGAAATATGGTGGATTACTTTGGTGTGGAATATGGTGGAGAACTTTGATGTGGAATGCTCCAGAGAATGGTTACGTGGAATGCTCCAGAGAACGGTTACGTGAAATATGGTGGAGAATGGTGATGTTTGGGCGCAACGCGTAATCCTCTGATTATCAATAGTTAAGCCACTTTCAGAGTTGGTGCTTTTATAACTCTGAAAGTGGCTATTTTGCTGAGTATCAGCGCTTTACGCGCTGCGCCTAAATGTGCCGCGTTCACCTCTTCTCCATCATTTTCACACTCTTGCCTGCACTCCACGTTCCCACTAGTCACTCCACGTTCGCATCTGTCACTCCACGCTCGCATCTGCCACTCCACACTCTTGCCAGTCACTCCACGTTCACGCCAATCACTCCACGCTCGCATCTGTCACTCCCACCTGCTCCCCATTAAGCCCTCTGCACGCGCATCGCCGGTATCCTCACGCTCACATTGAAGCCCAGCCGGAACTGGGCACGCGCCCTGGCTACAACTGGATTTCGTAGATATAAGGCATTCTGGCGAACGTCCTCTCGGATGTTTCCCAGTTCCAGCCTTTGAAAGCCTTTTCGATCGAACTGAACGGCGTTCCTGCGAATGCGGAAGTGGTGCCGCCGAATGATTCGAGCAGCATTTCCATCAATGTCTGAGGCTTCGGCAGGCAGTCCACGCTGTAGCTTTCACTCTCGTCGATACCCGCTGCCGTGAGCGCATATCGGAACGCATCTGTCAATGTGCCGATTTCATCTACCAGGCCTATCTTGAGTGCGTCGGAACCGGTCCATACACGTCCCTGAGCGATATTGTCCACTGCGTCTGTAGTCATATCTCTGCCCTCTGCCACATTTTTAAGGAAGGCATCGTATATATCATTGACAGACTTCTGCATATAGGCGGTCTCCTGAGCATTCAGCGGCCTTGTTAGCGAATACATGTCACTGTGCTTGTTCGAGCCGACAGAAGTTACATTGACATGGAAAATGTCCTTGGCGGTCTTGCTGAAATCAGGAATCATGCTGAACACGCCGATAGAGCCTGTCAATGTGGACGGGTCGCTGAAGATTTTATCGCAACTGTTTGAAATCCAGTAACCTCCGGAAGCAGCGTAGTTGCCGTAAGAAGCGATTACCGGTTTCTCTTTCCTGAGCAGGTCGATCTCCTGCTTGATTTTCTCTGATGCAAGAACGCTTCCGCCCGGAGATGAAACCCTGAGCACTACGGCCTTGACAGAAGCGTCTTCCCTGACCTTTGAGATTATGGAGGCGAAACGGTCACCTGCCACCTGCTCCTTGGCATCGCCATCTACAATATTGCCGTCAGCAAAGATTATCGCCACCTTGGTCTTGGCCACTTTCTGAACTGAGGTATTGACCATAACGTAGTCGCTGAACGGAATCAACTTCAAGTCCGAAAAACTGGATTCTACAGCCAGGTCGGTAAGCTTGCCCCTGAGCTCTTCTTTTGTAAGCAGCTCATCTACAAGGCCGTTGCTTCTGAAGTATTCCGGTGTCGTCAATGTCAGGTTGTCAACGAGAGAATTCAGTTTTTCTTCAGTGATGTCACGGCTGCTGCAGATTTCCGCGGAAAGATTGCTCCAGATGGAATTTATCATTTCCTGGTTCTGGAGCATGTTCTCCTCACTCGGACTGCTCTTGATGTACATCTCGCCGGCAGACTTGAATTTGCCGTGCCGGATCAGCTGGACATTGACCCCAAGCTTGTCAAGCAGGTCCTTCAGGAAAATTAGCTGGGTGCCGACACCGGTCACCATGCTGGTGCCGCCGCAGTAATTGCCCATATAGACCTTGTCCGCAACGGACGCCAGATAGTAGGCGCCTGTGGTCGGGTTTTCGATATATGAAACCACGGCCTTGCCGCTTGCCCTGAAATCAGCAAGAGCCCTGCGGAGTTCTTCCATCTGGGCAATGCCTGACTGCAATCCTTCCGGACGCAGGAATATGTATTGTACGGCAGGATCAGCCGCTGCGGCCTTTATCGACTGCACGGCATCCCACAATCCTATTGTCTTGGTTTCATCGCCCTGCATTATAGCAATCGGATTTACGTCCTGACCCTGCTCGGCAAGAATGATTTTACTCAAGTTCATGTCCAGTACCCCGGATCGCGGAATTACAGGAGTCTCGTTCCCCAATGACGCAAGTGCGCCCACGAAGCCGAAGAACAGGATAAATCCTACCACTCCCATTATAAACAGGCCGCATATTACGGCCAATGTCATTTTGACAAAATCTTTCATATCTATCAGGTTTGTTTTCTGTTTCTGTGACCAAAGGTAGAAAAATTATCTCAAAAACAATTAAATATCGAATGGCTCCAGGCAGAGATTTGAGTACGATTTCGAACCGATGCTTTGCTTTGCATAGGAATCTCC
>ULPT01039999.1_pt1 | contig 24217 bp, 12 predicted proteins | sample 1953751 | NCBI WGS metagenome assembly ULPT01 (sample SAMEA4835636, study PRJEB28245) | human gut metagenome | biome: gut microbiome; material: fecal sample | place: Denmark | collected 2008 | reverse complement strand
TCGTTACGCTGTCGCCTAAATTTATTTAGGACAATATTGTTCTGAAATAGATGATGACGAAGGTCGGGCATTTCTCGCGCAGTTGTTCGAAGTGGTCGATACGGCCCTTGACAACAAAGATTATGGCGTTGCAAAGATCGCCTCCATGATGAATATGACCGAAAGGACTTTCAGGCGACGCCTGAAAGAGGTCACGGACCAGTCTCCCAAGATATTTATTTCGGCAATTCAGATGGAACGGTGCGCCAAGCTGTTGCTCGAGAATCCGACCAAATCCATCGGAGAGATTGCCTATCTCTGCGGTTTTGAGGAGGCAAGCTGTTTTTCGCATGCGTTCAAAAGGGTCTATGGATGTTCGCCGACCGCCTATAGGGAGCAGAATAAATAGCAGTCGAAATATATTAACTTTCAAATCCCTTCGGTCTTGGGCCGAAGGGATTCTTTTTTTGTCCGATTTCTTAATGTCTTTGTCTGATTCCGTCATGCTTTTGTCTGATATTTACACATCCCGAAGGAGCGCATGCGACTATATTTGGACTTTTTAATAAGCGACTATATTTGGTTTTTATAAAATTAGATAAAATGGCAAATCATTTTACCTTAGAAGACGTGCAGGCAGCCGTCGAAGACGCTATTACCGGCGGCGAATACAGCATCCCGAAGATTGCCGCCTCCCTTCATACGAGCGAGCGAACCTTCTACAGGCGCGTGAAAGAGTTGACAGGGGTAACACCCAAGGCGGTCATCTCGGACATTCAGATGAACCGGTGTGCCAGGCTGCTGGTGGAACATCCCGACAAGCCACTCGGCAAAATCGCCTTAATGTGCGGTTTCGAGGAGGCGAGCGGTCTGTCCCATGCTTTCCATAGGGCTTTCGGATGTTATCCGACCGTCTACCGGAAAAACGGGGGAGTAGACATTTTGCAAAAGTAAAAAAATGTTAAATAACCTGTCTTTATCAGCTTTTGTCTGATTTATACTAATTTGTCTGATATATACAAGCGATTGACAGATTTTTACATGTGCTTTTGTCGGTTTCGGGGTTAATTTTGCTGCGTGAGGAGATGCTGTCTCTTTTTGAATGAACGAAACGCATATCATGTCATGAAACACCGAACCCTAAAAATGACCACTCTTTTTGCGATTGCCCTTGTTTTGGGTTTTCCAAACAGCTATGGCGAATCCGAGATTTCATGGATGGGAGGGACGGTATATGATTTCGGCAAGATAAAAGAAGCTGACGGAGCCGCGACCCACAGGTTTGTTTTCAGAAATACCGGAGGCGAACCGTTTGTCGTTCTTGGGGCCGTCGGGCGATGCGGATGCACAACAGCCACGTATTCCGAGGCTGAAGTTGCACCGGGGGATACGGCCTCGGTGGTTGTGAGATTTGATCCCGCAAAACGCTCGGGAGCGTTCAAGCAAAGAGTGACAGTCCTCCTAAGCGGCCCTTCCGGGCATAATTCACTCTTCGTAAAAGGAGAGGTGGAAGCGGCAAAAAACGATTCACAGCAATACAACGATTCAAAATAATACATTATTATAAACTAAAAATTTCAACCAATGAGAAAAGCAGTTTTACTAACCATCATGGTGTTAGCCGGGGTTCTCGGAATCCGGGCTCAGCGCATTTGGGCGGAGCCCTCACCATCGGCTTATGCCAGTCATGCTGTGGTATATGCCGCGTTTGTAGACAAGCAAGGCAAACCCGTTGAAGTCCATGACTGCATGGTCGGCGCTTTCATAGATGACCAATGCCGGGCTATTGCCACGAAGAGCACAGTGCAAGGCGTCAATTCCACAAGTGTCGTCTATACCTTCCGCATCGGCGTGAAGGATGAAGATGCCGGCAAGACGGTGAAGTTCTACCTCAAGCAATCCAATGCTCGAATAGATTTCGAGCTTGCCGAGACGCTCACCGTCAGCGGTGGCGATGAGACCATCGGCGGCACACCGTCAAATCCTTTCAATCTCACTTTCGTTCCTGTCACCAGTCTTAATATTAGTGATGAGACCTTAATCGTACAGGTAGGTGAAGAGGTAACGCAATACCTCAGACATATCGTTTCTCCCAATCCTCAGGATGCAACCTTCAAGGAAGAAGCCCTCAATTTTTATGCCAGCCCGGATCAAACAACCGCTTTAGTCATGCATGACGATGGCACCATCACCGCCAAAGAAGCCGGGTCCGGAATCGTTAGTATATATTATGAAGGTATTGGTTTTGCGAACGCAGAAATAACAGTCATTGTAGTTGATCCCGTACCTACCGCAGACAAATACGTGATTGCCAGCAATCCTTTGACAATTGAGCTTGCAGATTATGAACTCGCTAAGGTAAATATTCTTAGCCGGCTTAACTACAATGTAACCACCACCCTAAAGAATCCGGTTTTCCCCGACCAATTCTACATGGTCGAAGGACCGAATGTCGCCAAAAAGATACTTACATTCTCCTACAATGCAGATACAAACAAAGCCACTGAAGTCCTGGCCAATGAATACGGATCGACCCGAGTGGAGTGGACCTATCGTATATACGCAGCCGGTTTCAACAGCGACGGATCCTTCAATCCACGAAAAGAGTACTCAGTCACTTTCGGATTTGATGTAAACATCGCCCGGGGTCTCACCTCAATCAGTCTCCCGGAGATGGTTGAGATAGGCGTCGGTGACGCGAATCCGACGATTAAGATTGAAACAGTTCCCGAGAATCTCCTTCTTGACGAATCTGCCATCAATTGGGGTATTAAGACGAACGCCTTCACAATAGGCGAGCGTATAGCAGGTACTAATGAATGGAAGATCAATGTTCTGGGGCTTACCTTGGGCGAAAATCTCGACGTGTACTATAACCGGTTGAGCGCCGGAACAACGGTGTCGATACGACAGCGCGTCAATATTGACGAAGGATGGCACTGGTTTACGCTCTTTGCCGGACAAGGCGACATTACTCTGGAAGGCATAAGTGTAGGTTTTGGTGAAGTACAGGAAATCCGTTCTCAGACCGAACTCTTATACAACGACCCGAACTACGGATTCTTCGGCGGGCTGAAAGGCATGAGCTGGCTCGATACATACAAGATCAACGTCAAAACAGGACAGACAATCAATTATCTCATCCCCGGCATAGACAATTATATGCAAGATGAGGTCACTAAATATGGCCCCGGCTGGAATTGGAGTGGCTTCCCCTATTGCTTCAATCATAGTGTAAGTCAGATATTTGCTAAATCCGAACTTGCGGATGGGACACGAATAGTTTCTAAGAACGACGGATTCACCGAGCTAAATTCCGGCAAGTGGGCTGGTACACTCCAAACCATAAAAGCCGGAGAAGGATATCTCGTCTACTACCCCGGTAACAGTAACGTTCGTGTAATCTTGCCTGCAGAAGGTTTATTGAAGAGAGTCAACAACCTTCCGTCAATAAAGCGTGCACCGGCACAAAACATATGGAACTATGACGCCTCACGCTTTGCCGACAATATGACTATCATCGCACGGAGCGATGAGGAACTTGATGCCGACCGTTATTCGATCGGAGCGTTTGTCGCCGGCGAATGCCGCGGCGAAGGCAAAATTATTGACGGTCGAATCTTCATCACAGTTCATGGAGAGAACGGCGAGAAAGTAAACTTCAAACTCCATGACAACCTCACCGGTGAATACCGCGACCTTGCCGAGCGTGTTGATTTTGCAGACATGCGTGGCACATTCAAATCGCCGATGCATTTCGATACAGACGGTAGCGCACAGGGCATTCAGGATGTAATATCCGATAGCGAAATAGATCCGGAAGCCGAAATCTATACAATTTCAGGTCAGCGCGTAAATTCGCAGAACCTTGCCAAGGGCATATATATTGTCCGCACCAAGACAGCAACTCGCAAGCTGATTAAGAAATAATCTAAGCAACAAGCCATCTCCTTGCCTCCCTATAGCGGGAGGCAAGGAGGCGGCATTTTCTAATTGACCAACCTTATCTAACATTATCCTCATCTAACATTATCACGCAATGATACCGAACACGCCAAGGCGTAGAATAAGTATGCTGAAACGATTGACAGCAGCCATAGTCATGGCTTGTTCAATAGGCATTGTGTCTGTATCGGCACAGGATATCTCTCAGATAGCAAAAAATGACCCTTTGCTCATTACCGGATCGATAGGCACTAACAATACCTATTTTCATAGTTCGGCAGGGAACAACTATATGTCTCCTCTCAGCAACTCTGTATTTGCCAACCTAAATATAAACGTATACGGATTCTCGTTGCCTTTCTCCATATATTTTTCCAACGACAATCTGAATTTTAACTATCCCCAATTTTCGTTCAATCTGAGTCCGAGCTATAAGAACTTTACGGCTCATTTCGGCCAGTCATCAATGCCTTTTTCCAACTACATTCTCAATATGTCGTTCAACGGAGTGGGCCTTGAATACAAGGGGCCGAAATTCCGAGCGTCGGCGTTCTATGGAGTGTTGCGCCGCGCCGTCAATGATGACCCCGAGAGTCCGAATCCTCGACGTGCCCAGTACAAAAGATATGGCTGGGGCTTTTCGGCCGGATACGGCAAGAACGGAAACAGCATCGATATATATTTCCTTCGCGCGTATGACTCCGAAGGGTCTATAGATGAATACTGGAGACAATATTACCGTCCGCAGGAAAACCTTGTAGTAGGGTTAAAGGGTCAGGTAAGCCTCTGGAATAGAGTGTCGCTTTCCGCCAATATGGCCACCTCGGCGTTTACCGCCGACACCGAATCACAAAAAGTGACGACAGGAGAGGCTACCCGTTTTGACAAAATCTTTGAACCTCGGTATACTTCGAGGGTGCGATTTGCAGGCGATGCAGCCCTAAACTTCTCTTTCCCGTGGATGAACGCCTCTGTTTTCTATAAAATCATCCAGCCCGATTATGTCTCTTTAGGTACATATTATACATCCAACAACTATCATAGCCTGGGAGTGAATCTCGGAACAACCTTGTTCAGACGTCTTTCGCTGTCGGCATCCTTCTCCGGTCAGGCCGACAACTTGTCCGACCAGCAGTTGTACACCACTGAGGGTTATGTCTACAACGCAATGGCCTCGCTGCGACTGGGCAATAATTTCAGCTTATCGGCTATGTATAACGGATACCTCCAGCGACAGAGCGATGGCACAGCCGTTGTGAACGACATAACGCAAGTCAAGAGAATTCTTCACAGTATAAGCTTGCTGCCGACCTATAGTCTGCCGGGTGACAATCTCGACCATACCATTTCACTTTCAGGTAATTATACCATAAACAAAGACCTTAATAAGTTTTCCATAGGGCAGACGGATGTCAATACCCTTGCCCTCGGCGCTTCATACAATATGAATGTAAAGCCATGGGAAACCAACTTCACTCTTTCGATCAGCCATCAGGGCACTAAAGGCTTCAACACGGAATACATTTCGGATGTGGCCTCACTCTCTGCAGGTCGGTCATTCCTTAAAGAAAAGAATCTCAACGCCTCGGCCACGGTGTCATGGTGTTACAACAACGTAAAACACCAGTCCAAGAGCCTCTCCATGGGTCTTGACTTGAATGCCGGATATACGCTGAAGAAATATCATACGTTCAGCCTCTCTGCTTCTTTTACCAAATATGGCGACGTGAACATTTCCAAAACGAGGTCCAATCTCGACGCCACCGACATACGCCTCTCCCTCAATTATCTCTACACTTTCACTTTGCTTAGTATCAAGCACAAAGACAAAAAGAAGAAATGAGACGCTTTATCACACATATGCTTTTTACGCTAACCCTTGGCGCCGCAGTTTGCGCCCGGGCATTTCCGCCTCAGGGCATCTCACCTGATGTCATGACGCAGTTCAAGGCGCCTCAGTGGATTCAGCCCCGGGCGGAAACCGGAGAATTTGTCGAGCTTTCGACCGAGCTTCCTATGTTTCAGTGGATTCCACCCGTTCTCAACGGCAGCCCCGTACCTATGGGCACAACCTACGACTTCACCATAGTGGAGATAATGCCCGGTCAAAGTCCGGACCAGGCCATTGAACGCAACCCGGTCGTATATCGTGCGCCGGGATTGATTACACCCCAATGCCTGCTTCCCCGCACAATAGTCGAAGCCTTACGTCCCGAGGCCGAGTATGCGGCTCAAATTAAGACCAATGTACCTCATAATAGGCTTGCCAATGACGGCGCCGGCGAATTGCTACTTTTCAGACTTGCCAAAGTCGAAGTGAAACTTCATAACGAAAAACAAGAACCACAATGAGACGACTTCAACGATATATTACTCTGCTGGGCTTAACCCTTTGCTGCACCATAGCGGCATTTAGCGAGAATCTCACCGTGACAATAACCCCGGTGAGGCAGGTTTTGCCTCCCCAGGTGATGTATTATCTGTCCAATCCCGGGCAGTATTTCAATATTTCTGCCCAAAACACGGAGAATGAAGCAGTACTTATGTACTTTGGCGTTGAATTGCGTCAATTGACTCCTTCGTCCGACATTGAAATAATAGTCCCGGGCAAAACAATGCCCGTGAAGCCTTTTGAAATTCCCGCCAACGGGACCAAGGTATTCAATGCGGTGGAAATGCGTGATATGTTCAATCATGTCCGCATGGAGGATATCTCTATGCCGGCGGGATTATTTGATAATGTTACCTCCGGCAGCTTCGGAAATATTCCGGAAGGCACCTATGAGATAATACTTTCCGCATATAAGTGGGATCCGTATCTTTCCTCACCTGTTTTGCTAAACAACCCGTCACTGAGCCGCACAATTTTCACTGTGTGCTATCAGGCCAAGGCACCCGAATGGATCATGCCGGTGGCAACAGGCGAATATGGCGACCAAAATATAGCCACGCTGTCGAAGCAAACTCCGCTGCTGACATGGATGGCACCGGTGGTGAATTGTGATCCAAAGCCGCGCCATTACAACTATGATATTAAGATAGTACAGCAGATGCCTTTGCAGGCCATCGATGATGCTATGGACCGCAATCCCGTGGTCTATCAGGCCAATAATCTTCAGATGCCTCAATGCATCATACCGACCAATGTAATAAAAGACTTCTCGCCTTACGAGACATATATTGCGCAAATCACCGCTCATTCCAATGCCACCCAGATAGGCTCGCTTGACTACATCAATATCGTCAACGAGGGGAAAAGCGATATCAAGATGTTCCGTGTCAAGGATTATTCCGAGACACCGGCACAGCCTGCGACATACTCTCGTCCCAAGCTGATGCGGCCAAATCTGCCCGCCGGGTTGTGGTATGCACAGTTCGACCCCGCCAAAGACGAGGTCACCTGGTCGGCACCCCGCCTCGACAATGCCGGAGGGAAGCAAGTATCATTCACCTATGATGTACGAATCATCAAACCCACAAGCGGCTATTACATTTATCAACAGAGCGAATGTTTAAAAGCCGCCAATGAATTGGAGCCCATCTTTGAGCAGAAGGGCATCCGAACCACCTCATACCGCATCCCCGCATCCATGGCGGACGCTCTTGACCCCAAGTCCGTCTACCTGATGCAAGTTGTGGCTCACCCCGACACTGTTGCAGGTGATTACAAGGCTCTAACCTTCGAAGGCGAAGGCAAGGGCATACCCGTGGCATTTGCACGCGCCCAGACCGTGTTCTCGCGGCCCGTATTGGTTACGCCAAGCCCCTATCAGAGTTTCGACCAGTTTGCCTACGAAAATGAAGACATCTCCAAGGGTGTGCATATCCTCATGAGGGACAATCCCGTCATCAAGTGGAAGCCCTGTGAGGTTTCATCCGTTGACGATGGCCGGACGCTACCCAATGTGACCTATGACATTAAGATTACTCAGCCAAATAAGAAATACCCGGCATCAGCTGCCGGTATGGAGGAGGCTCTCGACAACGAAAATCCGTTCTATGAGAAAAAAGGCCTTACATCCACCGAGTTCAAGGTGCCCATCGACTTATTTGACATTGTAGACCCCAAACAACTGTTCCTGGTGCAGGTTACTGCCCATGTGGAAAATGCTTTTTCGGGCGACCAATCCTATGTATTCCTCAACAAAGGCAAGAGCTATCCGGGCCTCATCGTCCTCCGCAAAACAACGGACATAACCCAGTATTCTGCCCCACGCCTTACAGTGCCCAAACCTTACACCGAAATAGGCAACAAAAAATTTGAGGTTCTCAATCCCAACAACTGCATCATCAAGTGGAGCGCACCTGTGGCTTCGGGCAAAGCGCAAGATCCTGTGGATTTCACTTACGACATCTCCATCTTGCAGCCTACAGGCGGGTACGACGCCTCTCTTGCCACCATTCTCGGCGAAGCTATCGACGGCGAAGTTGTTTATGAGCAAAAGGGCATATCCTCCACATCCTTTAAGATGGACAAGAGGGCTTTTGATGCGCAGATTGATACAGCCTCCATGCTCCTGCTGCGTGTCCGCGCCGTGGCCGATGAAGACTATTGCCAAAAGCACAATATTCGTCTTGAGAATGACGGCTATTCAGCCCCCGCGCTTGTCGGGTTCAAGTCAGGCTCCGGCGATGATGCCGATATAATCGGCCTCGGAGGCATGAACCTGACAGATTCACTATATAATTTCGTCAATCCTGAGATAGTACTTCCCCGTTTCCACCCCGATGAAGGCGCAAGGAAAGAGTTCCTCAATTCAGACATTGCTGTCAAATGGAACAGGCCGACTTTCGAAGGAGGTGCCGGAGCACAGCCTGACACGATACAATTCGTGTATGATGTAGAGCTGTTTGCCGCAAAGGATTACATTTCCAGGGAAGAGATGCTCAAGACTGTCCCGATCTATGCCAATAAGGCACTTAAGGCACAGACCGACACCATCCGTTGGGACAAACTCGACGGGAAGGTGGAAAAAGGCGACTACCTGATGCTTCGTGTCAAGCCCACGGCAGTGAACGATAAATCCGTTGCATTCCTCAATGACAGCATCAACATCGTCGATTTCGCAATGTCGGAGGTCTTCTCAAGTCGCTACTTCCAGTGCGCCAATCAGGTGGAGATTACCAATGAGAGACCCACGACATCCGGTGTAGACGCATTGAAAGGCAAAAGCGTAAGAATCGGTGAGTACGAGCTTGTGCTCGACGGCAAGCTGGAAGCCATAACAGACAAGCCGGGACACTTCAAAGGCACCGGCCATGTGATATGGGAACCGCTACTGCTGACATGGAAACTTGCCGTCAAATTCGACGACATAGCCATTAATACCGACAATCAGGTATTTGCCGGCAATGTGGAGACCTACGGCGGAGAAAACAACAAGATGAGCAGCTCGGAAGTAGTTGACAAGTTGTTCTCCGACTGGGGTATCGATAATCTCATCGGTGACACCGGCATCCCCTACGCAGACAAACTTCAGGGCAAGGCCGACGACAAGATTAAAAGCCTTGCCGAGCAACTCCCCATAGGCGAATACTATCAGCAATTCCAGGAGGGAAAAGCCTTTGTGGCCGGACTTCTCCAGGGCAATGTGGAAAATGTCACCTTCCCGCTTGAGATTCCGAAAGAAATCAATCCCTCGCCGGTGAACTTGACAATCTCGAAAATGAAGTTTGCGCCGACCTATGCCACCATGGACTTGTTCGGCACCTTCGTTGTGCCCAATACCAAGGCAACTCAGGGACAGATTTTGGTCTTCGGCGCACCGAGGATGTGTATCAGTCCCAAGTCGCTCATACCCGAAGGCGGCACCGTGGCGCTCCTTAAGGATTTTGAAGTACAGGAACCCAAGAGCGGTTTCAAATGCAAATTCCTTGCGCCCAAGGATGTTATAGAGCCGGAAGACGGATGCTTTGTATCTTGGAGCGGTAATAAATTCGAATGGCTCAACCTCGACATCGACATGACCATGCCCTCCGACCTCAAAAAGGTGGTCAATGGTAAACGTACAGAGGAATCGCCCATACTCCACGTAGGCACCAAGATACAGAAGTGGGAAGATTTCACGGCTGAGGTATCTATCGACCCGTTCGAACATGTAGATCTCCCCGGTTATGTGTTTACGGCAGATGAGGCTATTATCGACCTTGCTTCCGGAAGCAATCACACTAAGATGGGATCCTTCCCCGAGGGATATAAACTTGAGAGCCTCGGTTTGGCAAAAGGTAAGGAAAAAGAATGGACAGGCCTTTATTTCAAGGAACTGTCAATGGCATTCCCTTCGTCAATCAAGATAGGCAACGGCAAAGAACCGATGAAGGTTGCCGTGGAGAACCTCTTCATTGATAAGTCTGGATTTACCCTCGACTGCGGCGTTGTCAACGCCATCAACTACAAGGCCGGCGAGAGCGGAACCATCGGAGGTTTCAAGTTCAGCCTTGACAAAGTTATGGTGTCGATAGTCCAGAACGACTTTAAGAAATTCGGATTTAACGGCAAGCTCGAAATACCCCTGTTCAAGGGAGAGATTGACTACGCCTGCAATATTTACAATCAGTCCTTCACCGGAAAGGGTGGCGGCAAAGGTTTTGCATACGTATTCAAGACTTCGCAGATTGAGGATCTCAACTTTGACTTCATGCTTGGCGACCTCACTCTTGACAAGGACCTGACATATTTCCTCGTTGAAGCCATAGACAACGAGTACGGACAGACAAAAACGAACGTCGAGCTTCTTGTCGGCGGCGAGGTCACTATCGCCGGCGTGGAAAGCTTAAACAAGAAGCTGGCCAAACTGCCCTTCAAACTTCAATTGCCCCAGATTAAGTTCTGCAAGATGCGCCTTGCCAACAATGACGGCTTCGAGTCGGTATATGAGAGCGGGTTGCAGGCTTCGGCGGCAGCGGCTACCCAGAAGATGTTGGCTGACGTAGAGAGCAGCAGCGCTATCGGCGCCGGGTGGTGGAATGAAGCTTCGAAGATTGATTTTGGAGAAAACAGCGGCCTCTACCTCAGCATGGGACAATGGGGCTGCGCATCGCCACAGAAGAAGATCGGGCCATTTAAATTCACACTCAAGAAGTGGGGCTTTGAATTGCATAGAGACGAAAAAGACCCCTACATAGGCATAACCCTTGGCGGCGATATAACCCTTTGCGAAGAACTTGAAATCAGTGCCGGCACTACATTAGAGTTCCAGTCATGGGTAAAGAACATCGACGACCTCTCCAAAATCTCGCTTGACTATAAGGGAACGAAATTTAGGGATGCCTCCTTTGCTGTTGACGGCAAGATATTCAAGTTGGAAGGAAGCCTGAGCTGTGCCGAAGACCCGGGTAAGGATTCGGGATACGCCGGTCAGATTAAAGCCAGCGTCAAAGGCGGCCTCTTTGAGGTGACCATTGACGGCGGATACTTTGACCATAAGGAAGAAAACAACAACTTCAGCTGGGGCTACTTCGATATCATGGCAGGAGGCAAATGCGGCATCCCCGCCGGTCCTCTTACCATCAACGGTATCCACGGCGGGTTCTATTTCAACTGCGCAAAAGACTTCGCCAATTCGCAATCCGGCAAAGCCGTTCCAAAACCGGCCAAGGGCGTCATCGGCATCATTGCCGGCATGGGCCTTTCAACCGTCGATAATGTAACACTCAAAGGAAACCTCGACCTCACGGTTGTTTTCGACACCAAGAAAAAAGACTTGACAACCTTCATCTTCAAGGGGGATGTCGATGCTGTTGGCGGTATGGTCAAGAGCAAGGTCAATATGGTCTATGAGAACAATGATCAGGAACAGTATTTCCAACTCAATGTCACCGTCGATGCCAAAATGGATGGCGGAACGGAAGAACTTACCAAAAAGCTCAAGGCTCTTGACTCCACTTTCGAGGGATATAGTGAAGACCTTGGAGATTACGCAGGTAACTTCACCGGCTCTGTCAAGGATAGCAACGACTCCAAGACCGGAGACTACGATAATACGATGAAGAAGTATGACGAGAAGAAAAAGAAAGACTCTGACAAGTCAGACTCCGGTATCAAAGCCCAAGGTCCCGGAGCCCATGTAGAGCTCGACTTCTATATCGGACATAAGAAAACCGGTAGTGATACTTCATTGAAATGGCATGTCTATCTCGGTCAACCCGATCCGGACAAGCGCTGCACATTTACACTTATTGACTTCAGAGGCAAAGTCGTTACTGTGGCCGTGGGAGCCAATGCATATCTGTGCGTTGGAAACGAGCTGCCCAACAACGGAAACCTTCCGCCCATTCCCGTGAAGATTCGCAACTTCCTCAACGGATCCTCCTCCGGTACTTATGAGAGCGATGACGTATCCAAAGCCGACAAAGCCAGGAATGAAGCCAAGACTCGGTTTATGTCTAACGCGGCCACCGGTGGCGGCGTGATGATGGGTGCTGCCGTATGGGGTTACATCAAAGTTGACCTCGGACTTTTCTACGGCGATATGGGCGCAGAAGCCGGATTTGACCTATCCATCCGCAAGCTTGGCACGGAGCGATGCATCAACCTCAAGGGTGGTACGCCGGGCCGTAACGGATGGTATGGCGAAGGCCAGCTCTATGCCTATATTTATGCAAAGTTCGGCATACGTGTCTTCCTTGGATTCTTCAACAAGAAGATTGACCTCCTTGACGCAGGTATGGGTGGCGTCCTAAGATGTGGTATGCCCAATCCCAACTATTTCACCGGCAAAGCCCGTGTGAAACTCCGTCTGCTTGGCGGCCTTGTCAAGATTAACAAGAAATTCTCCTTTGAATGTGGTAACGTCTGCGAGATGTTCTTAGGAAATGCTCTCGACAACTATAAGCTCTTCGAAACGTGCAACATCGGTTCCGAAGACTGGGACAAGGCAGTCGAGAATCCTATCGACTGGCAGATTCAGAGCCGCCCCAAGGTAACCACTCAGTCTGATATCAACAGCATTATCAATGTGGCTGACCCCAACGAAGTTGCAAAACTCAAGGAATCGAGTGCTGCCGACAACTACGACGAGAAGGCTATCGAGCGTCTTGCAAGCCGTAAATTCAAGTTCGAAATCATGGCCGACTCCGTGCCTACTCTGACCGAGTACTCGAACCTTAAAGATGCAAAGGCCGGTAAGAATGGCAAAACGAGCGAAATGGAGTATTTTGTCAATGGAGACAAGGTGACGCTGAGCGTTACAGCACTTAATCCTAACAAATATTACCGTCTGCGCATCAAAGGACGTGCCAGGGAATTCGTCAAAGGAAAATGGAATCATCCCGAGACTTTCGATACAATCGACAATCAATGGAAATTCCGGCCCTGGACCCAAACCAAGGACTTCTTCTTCGTAACCAATAACACCGCAGAACGCACTTTCGAAGATGCGGAAGACCTTGAACAACACGTAGCCCTTGCCTTCCCCGCCAACACGGATGGCTATAAGGACAAAAACGGTATCCTGATTTCCAGCAAGGATGTGCATGTCCTTCCCATTGACCTCAAGCATCCTATAATCTCCCTTAAATATAGGATGAAGGGAAAAGCTTATAACAAGGGAAATCTTAAATGGTACCTATATAAAGGGACTCAGATTGTGTCCAGTGCCAACAATAAATGGATCGAGAACGACTCAGTGTCCATAATGACTCCCGATGGCGGACTTGAACTGTTTAATGTTACACGTCAATATGGCCATTGCAGACTTGTCCTGCGTTACGAATGGGTTGAACGCTTGAGGAGTCCGGCAACATGGACCGAATATAAGAACTATGTAGTCTACGGAAATTCTCCCGAGGAAGTATATAAGAGAGAACAACGTAATCTGCTGAAGAGTTTGACAAGTAATACAAATACAGCAACAAGTACTACAAATACAACAAGTTCACAAAAAAGAACACCAACAAGAACCCCAGGTAAACCGAGTACCCCAAGGACCCCGAGTACCCCAAGGACTCCGAGTACCCCAAGTACTCCAAGTACCCCAAGGACTCCAAGTACCCCGACTACGCCGGGTGTTCCGAAGAGAACTCCGAGTACCACGACTACGCCGGGTGCCACAAAGGCTCCGAATACTTCGAATTTGCCGGGTGCCACAAGGATTCCGAGTACATCACCACAGAAGAATACCGGAAGAACCGGCAGCAGCGGCAGCAGTAGCAGCAGTAGCAGCGCAGGCAAAAGGAATGTCTCTTTAAGTAATTACCGCATAGAGGTGAACAAAATCGATTATGCCACTACGACAGATTTGGGAGAATCCACTGATGCATCCAGCGGAGGAACTCGCTATCGTGTGACCATATACAAGAAAGAAAGTGCCATGGTCGATGCTCACCAATCCAAGGATCTGATGGATCTGAGCAACGTATATCTTTACGGAAATCCGCCGGATGGAGATAAGATATTCGATACCCCCACAAATAATACAGAGCCTTACTTTGAGGCATTCCTTGGAGTGCGGCTCGACCACATGACTTTGAATATCTCTCGACAGAGCGATCAGTATCTGCTTGGCGACTTTCAAAAGAGTGATTCCAAATTCAGCGTGGCTTCCCCCGGGTTGTACACTATTACGTCAAATCCCTTCACCTACATGAGCTATCTGAGCAATATGTTCTTCATCGGAGGTCGTTATTTCTCCTCCTCAAAGAACAGCCTAAACTTCACATGTAGGTCCACGGAGTCAATGTATATAGATACGCCCCTTGGAACGTGGAACTTCGGTTTACTTCAGGTCGGGAATTATCTCATATCCGATGGTCAGGTCTCTATCAGAGAGAAAGTCACGATGGACAGAACTAAGATTTTCAAAACACACGTCAGAACCCTATGGCCTCTCTATAGCCGTGGCACTGTTTATCACAACAACCTGCTTGGCGAGGATACCGACGGTTTGATTACTGAATTGCCGTTGACCGAAAGGGCTCAGGCCGAGGTTTTCTATGACCTGTTTGATGTATGTGCGAAAGTCTCGGATGAGATAGGGGCAACAGTTTATTATCATAACAAGTATAAGAGAGGTAATATGAAAGACTGGATGGCAACTAATGCCGGACGTATATTCACCACATCCGGGCGTTACAATCGTATCCGCCTGAATATTCCGGCATATCAATATGGTGTCATCTGGAATTCGGCATCCTACGGTGGGCTTAACCCCAACAAGACTTTTGAGGATCCTTGGAACTCAAGACATTTCCGTATTCTTGCCCATCCGGCTGTCGGATCTCCGAGTAGCTATCTTGGTAGAAGGCTTTATCTATCCACAGCCACTTCGACGGATGCCGACTTCTCATCGAGTAAGGCCTCTGAATACAGTAATATGAAATTCACTTTCACCCGTTACCGTGTCAATGCCTGGAACTACAAGGCTATGAGGTGGACGCTCTTCAGACCGGCATCCTACAAGGAAATCAAGGACAACTGCGACTACTTCTTCAAGACATATACGAGGACTTATAAAGAGCTGATAAAGAAATTGTAAGAATATAAAGACAATGAAACATAATAAAACAAAACATATGCGTACGTTGCTTTGGGCCGTGGCTGTCACGGCGGCCGCTCCCTTGGTTTTCGGAATGGTGCAAACGCAAGATCTTGGCGATGCCATGGAGCCTGCCTCCGCCGATTCGGTCTCCGCTGACGACGGTGTAATCTATCGCGACCAATTGCCGGGTACCTATCCTCTCGGGACGATAAAGCCGGATACCACCTCTCGCATAGAGGACATGTATGTATACATCAAGGCAACAGCTCGCGCTTACGGCGACAGTGTGGTGCTTCGCTGGGCCATTTCAGAGTATCCCGAATGGGAATATCTCAACCATTTCGGCTATGACGTCTACCGAGTGAACGATGACGCTGACGGATTCAAGCTCGACACTCTTGCGCAACGCATCAGGCCGCTGTCGCTCGAGCAGTTCAAGAAATGCTATCCCGACACTGTCGACTCTATAGCATATATGGGCATGGGCGCGATTTACGGCAGCGGAGATATGTATCCCGAAATGACAACCTACGAGCCCGGCACCATAGGAGCATTCTCCGAAATGGAGCAGGACCAGAAGACGCGCCTCATGGCAGCCTATCTGGCGGCCGAATGGCGTCCCGACGTGGCGCAGGCTATGGGCTTGAGGTTCGTGGACCGCACCGCCAAGAAGGGTAAGACATATTCCTACTATGTTCTACCCTCGGTTACCGATACCACCGGACGTTTCTTCATTATGCCGGCTCAGGTGGAACATGTTTCCAACAGCAAATACAAACCGCAGCCCTACGACATTCAGATTACCGACTCAATTACCGGACATGGCAGCGTGACACTCTCCTGGAATGACACTATCAATGGTACTTTTGAGATATACACCCGTCCGGTAGGTTCTACCGAATGGGAGAAGGTGAACAAAAGACCTTATGCGCCGCCTATCTCCGCCGGGCTCAATAACGAGGACATTATCTTTGAACATTCTCATGGCCTTACCGGCGATTTTGAATATGCCATTCAGGCTCACGATGCTTTCGGCGACCTCACGGCCATGAGCGCCCCCATAAAAGTTCATTTCCCGGACATGGAGCCTCCGCGCGGTCCCGAAATCACATTGATAGAAATCGACCGCCCCGGCGAAAACCTTTGGGATGAGATATATGCTACTATCCATTTCCGCAAAGATACCATAGAGAACGACTTCGTGCGTTATATCCCTATGTATCACAACGAGCGCGACTCCCTCAAGCAATGGCGTCTTCTGACCGACCAGTATATTGCACCAACCGACACCACCGTGCGTATCGATGTGACCAAAATTTCCACCGGTCTGATTGTTATGGCGGCTGTCGATACTGCCGAAAATATTGGATATTCCATGCCCCGACTTCTGCGTGTCCATGATGCCAAGCCACCTGTGGCGCCGACCAATTTCAGGGCGTTCCCCGCGCTTGACGGAACCGTAGCCATGATGTGGGACATGACCGACACTCTCGATGTGCATTATTACGACGTATTCTATGCCAATGCACGCGACCACCTCTTCCAGATGGCAAACCACAGCCATATAATTCCACGTTCATACACGGACACTATAGCTGTGGACGCTAACGAACGATACATCTACTATGCCGTGCGTGCTGTCGACTGGGCCGGCAATTCCGGCGCATTCTCAGACACCATCGCTGTGCTTCGACCCAATACCGCTCCTCCCTCCAAAGCGCACCTTGATTCGGCATGGGTTGACAATAAGATGATTCATACCCGCTGGATTGGCGGCGGCGATGAGATCATCGGACATTACAATTGCTATCGTCGCAAGGCCGGAAGCCGCGACTGGCAATTGCTTAGGACTTTCGATGGCGACTCGGTACGTGCCAACGGCCATGTAATGCAGGTCGATGATGCTCCCGATGGTCCCGTAAATCAGCGATACGAGTATGCCGTGGAGACTGTAAGCCTCTGGGATATCGGTTCCGGATTGACCCCTGTTTTCTCGGCAAAAGTTAACTATGACAGATTTTTGGACATTCCTGTCAAGCTTCTGGGGGATTACAGCAAAAATGATGCTTGTGTAAAGCTGGCGTGGGAGATTTCCGATGTCCCATCCGGTGCCCCATATTACTTCTGCCTCTATCGCAAGCTCCCCGGTGATGATACCTTCGAGTATATCACCGACATCCCCTCCGAACGGAAGTATTACGTTGACCCGCGGCTCAATCCCGGCGAGACGGCCGAATACTATATCTGCATACAGTTTGAGGATGGACGCCAGTCCGGACAATCGAACATAATGACAGTGTCTGCTCCCCGAAAGGAGGCTACCCCTCCAGTTACACAACCCTAACGTTGACTGAATTATGAAGCATCTCTTATGGACCCTTACAGCAAGCCTGCTGATGATTTCATGCGGCGATTTTTACCAGTTTGGGGAAGAACCCGATGACTGGGACGGCGTCAGCATGCGTATAACCAACGCGGAGTCCTGCGTGATGGTGGGAGATTCCATGCCGCTGGGAATCGAATTTTCGGATACGTCTAAAATCGGCAGCCCTGTCTTTTGGATGTTGTCCGACCCCAATATCGCCAAATTGCACAATGACACTCTCCATGCCGTATACCCCGGAGCGGTCGATATTATGGCCATCAGCGGAAACGGCCTTTTGACCGACACATGCCGGGTGAGGGTCATAGAGAGGTGGGAAGCCGGAGATTTCCATAGGTGGCACCCATCCGATATGGTGATTTATGCCGACATAAGCATTGACGGTAAGCCTTGGGACAGTTCGACAATGATGATTGGAGCTTTCGTTGGAGGCGAACTCACCGGATTGGCGGTGCCCCGCGAGGCTTTCGGCATTCCCTATGCCGAGCTCCGAATATGGGCTCCCACAAATCAGGGGCAGGGCAAAATAGACCTTCGCTGCTATGATAGAGAAAATTTCCGTCTCTATGTCCTAAGGGACGACATAGAGTATGACGCATATCAAACCCTCGGAACCCTTTCCAATCTTTATCCAATAAAATTTGAACGATGAAAACCATAAAAAATATATTGGCAATAATCGGCATCTTGATATTTGCATCAGGCTGCACTCTCATGCTTGATGAACCGCCCGCTGATGGCAACGATGATACGCCTAACGGCGACGGTTTCACAGCTCCGCGTACCGAGCAGACCGAATTCGGCGATGTGACCTATCAATTTCAGGATGGCGTCCGGCTCATCAACGAGAAGTATGTGCCCTATATCATTTCCTGCCGTAACGACTCCACATTGGGTCATACCGAAATCCTATTTACCAAGAATATTCCCTCCGACCTTCTTCCGCAGCGCGGCGATTATATCGCCACCACCATGAGTCAGCTATTCCAGCAGACACTTTGCGACGAGGTTGACAATATCGAGGAAACCGGGGGAGGATATCTGCTGATATCCCATCCCGTGCCGCTTATAAAAGTATTCAAAGAACTTGACTTTTCGATTGACGCAAGAATTGCCGGAGACTATGAGGATAGTTCGGAACAATCTCGCTCGGGAGGAAATACCCCGAAACTGAAAGGTTTCCGTCTTGTTCCCAGACATAACTCATATTCGAGAGGGGAAGAGGTTGACGGTGAATTCTCAGAATCCCTCTTTTCCTATGCATTCTGGGACGGTGATGAGAGCAAACTCAAGGAGTTCGAAACCAATCCGGCAGACTATCATAAGTGGGAGCATACTGCTTTGGGAAAGTCTCCTATTTCATTTCTATTTCCCACTATAAGGTCGGGAGGTTCTACATCTCGCACCGCAACACGGGTTGGATTGGCAAGTTATCAAAATGTCAAACTGAAGTTTAGCCTGAAAAACGGTTTTGACCTTGAATTGAGCAATGATCTTGTGCAGACGTATTCTATTTGTTCTGAGTCATCCGAAGGCTGGGAGGCATTTCCCTTAGTTGGATCCACAGGAATGACGGTGCCCAAAGATGGGATTCTCCCTGAAAACAGATGGACTAAATATGACTATATGCTCCCAGTCCCCATTATGCCATCAATAGGACTTGATGTTTATGTGGCTAAATTATGCGTTGATTTCAATTTTGCTTTAGCTAGCGACTGTGCAAGAAAAATTACGGGAGATAAGCTATTCCGTTATGAAGGCGCGCAAAAGACGCAGTTCTTTAAATGGAACATGAAGACGGACAAAAATTATGAAACTACAGTCAATCGCTCCAAATCTATGGATGTCGCAAATCCCCGTCTTCGGAAAGATCTCTCGAATACCTGTTTTCAGTATGCTACAAGACTGTTTCTTCATATTGATATTGGCATTACCTTAGGTGCGGCCACATTGGATCTCTCTCCTCTTAGAATCAATTTTGACGCTTCCTGTACTCATAAAATGACAAATGACGCAAGCAAATCCAAACCGTCAACTCTCAAAGCCCCACCACCTTCTTATTATGGTAAGGAATATTCGCTTGAAGCCACCGATAAAAGCCTGGATGAATGGAAGGGTACTCTTGCTGTGGGAGTATCGACAGACATGAAAGGCGGAGCTGATTTAAGTGATTTAGCTGAATATTATGACTGGTTTAAGCACGCTGCTGTTTCCTTGAAGTGGATTGAAGGTTCGCTGGTTCTGTGGCGCATTGCCGACAGTGCCTATCCTGTCATAAATTATAAGCAGACCTATGACAAAGGTAAAAAAATGTATCATGGGACAGTCTCGTTGCCGCCTCCTGCCAAGATATTCTGGTACACTGTCGGAGACACATATATAAGTGATTATAGTAATCTGGAATTGCTTATCTACGATGAAAATTTCAATTTCGTAAAGTGTGCCAAACCCAGTGTAGAATTAGCTTATTGGGATCGCTACTATCAAACCATCCACTATGGGGGGGATTATGAGTTCGATTTCTCACTGAGTGACTCTGAGATGCAAATGAGCAAGTATTTTTATGTTGTACCAGCTTATCGTTCTACGAGCCCGAATGTTTTTGACCATCCTCCGCATTTTTTTTCGAAACCACTTAAATACACCAACATATCAAACAACGGGCAGATAAATGGTGTCGAAACTCTTTGGGTCGAGAATGATGATAAGTATTGCAAGCCCGGCTATAGCCTTGACGGAATAGCAATGGATGCAGACTGCTTCTTCCAGGCATCTTCGCCGGATAAAGTCCATGTCAACGTCGAATTCTTTGATACTGATGGCGTACGTATGATGTCAAAGGATTTTGAGTATTCGATCGGAGAATCAAAGGGTGGCAAGATTAAAGCCATCTATCTTATCAATCACCGTATCGAGACAGTCGTAGACAAGGCAAAAGTTACCCTTTGGTATGACGACCCTTATCGGCAGACCTCCGTCGACCCCTCAGCCCGGAAGGTGATTCTCGACGAATTCGAAGTCGTTTATGACGACAACACCGAATGGTGGCCTGTATTTGACTACGCAGACACATCCTATTGGACTCAACAAGGCTACCGCATAGGGCGGTAATACCCCGAGCAAAGATACTGTTTCAAAAAGTGTGTCTGAGAAAGGACATGCTTTTTGAAACAGCGTCAAAGGGTGCTCGCACAATGACTCTTTGGTAAAATCCGATGAAAAATCCAACGAGCAAATATTGTTGTGGTTTTCAGGTTGGACGAAAAAACGGTAACTTTGCGGGATGAAGCAGAAGGGAGGCAATGGCATAGGAGTTGTTGTCGCGGCGTATAATGCGGCGGCATGGCTCGGGCGTTGTCTGGATAGTGTGCTGGCGGCTGCGGATGTAGACGCGGCAGACGTGTGTATCGTGGTGGCGGATGACGGCAGTACGGACGGCACGGCGGCTATTGCGCAGCGCTATGCGTCGGCGGACGGAAGGGTACAGCTACTGAAGCTGACTCATGGCGGACAGGCGGCGGCACGCGCGGCGGCTATCGCGGCTTTGCCTGCGCAGGTCGACCGGGTGATGATTGTCGATGCCGATGACACAATTCCGCGGCAGTCGTTGTCGCAGATGGCCGCACGCCTTTCGCCTGATATAGACATGGTTATCGCCAACGTGGCAAAGTATACGGCGGAGGCGAATGTACCTACTTTGTATATGGACGCCGAGGCTGTGGCCGAGGGCAAGTCCTACGAAAAAACATCGTCCGGGCCGGTCTTGCGGCTGACACCGGCTGAGGCGTTAGAACGAATGCTTAACAATGACATTCCGAATTTTACGCATGGTATGGTGGTTCGGCGAAGCCTCTTCGGTCGTATCGATTGGGACACGCATCCGTCGATGACCAATGCCGAAGACGCGATGTTGCAGTTGCTGCTCGCCTCGGCCGCCACGGGCGCGGTGGTGCTGCTCCCCGATGTTGTCGCCTACGAGTATCGTCAGCGCCCCGGGACATTGTCGTCGATGTCCAAGGTAACGCCCGAAGGCATTGCACGTGTTTGGAGGGCCGTGTCGGCAGTGCCCTCGATGCCTCGAGCCGCCTTGGTGCGCTGGGGTTTCGGGCTGATGCACCTGTACCTTATAGGACGCGGAGTATGGATACCGCAAGATTACGAGCCACTGCGCGATATCGTTCGCTTGGCGCGACACACGCCGTTGCACAGTCGGCGTCATCGCCGCGTACTGTGGATGCTCCGTTGCTCGTGGCTGCGATATGTGGTCACGTGTCGCCATCGCCGGCACATGCGCTGATATACCTGAAATTTAGTATTGTTCGTATTATGCTTTTTGTCTAACTTTGCGGCCGAGAATTAGGGGCAGTTATTGTCCTCGTAAAGCTACAAGTAACTGAACGACATGAAGATGATATTACGATACATGACTATGGCGGCGGCCGCATCCACTATGGCGACAGCCATGGGCGCCGAGGTGGCGGATACGGACAGCGTGACAATGCTGCACGGTGTCGTTGTCAGCGCCGGTCAAGGCGTAAAGTCGCGTGTGCGCACCACCAATACGGATATCATCGGCTTAGGGCAATTGCGCCGCGCCGCTTGCTGTAACCTCAGCGAGTCGTTTATCTCCAATCCCTCGGTAGATGTCAGCTATTCGGACGCCGCCACCGGCGCCAAGCAAATCAAGTTGTTAGGACTCAGTGGAACTTATGTCCAGATGCTCATCGAAAATATTCCCAACCTGCGCGGCGCGTCCATACCATATAGTCTCGGATATGTGCCCGGGCCGTGGATGCAGTCAATACAGGTCTCCAAAGGTGCGGCGAGTGTCAAAAACGGATACGAGAGCATTACCGGACAGATTAATGTCGAATTCCTTAAGCCGCAGGGTACCGACGGGGTGCGTGCCAATGCGTATTTTGACTCGCAGTTGAAGGTCGAAGCCAATGTCGACGGCAGCATCCACCTCAATGACAAACTGTCCGCCTCCCTGTTGCTGCACTTCGAGAATCGCCAACGCGAGCATGACGGCAACGGCGACGGATTCATGGATATGCCGCGCATACGTCAGTACAACGCCATGAATCGCTGGGCATACGTCTCGGACAGTTGGATATCGCAACTGAGCGTACGCGTACTGCGCGACGAGCGCACAAGCGGTATGAGCCGCCACGGCCATACGGACGCCTCTATCCCGTATTACGGCGTCAACGTCACCACCAACCGCTATGAAGCTCAGTGGAAAAACGCCTATATGTTCCAAGATGCGTCCAACAGCAGCCTGGCGTTGATGTTGCACGGCTCGTGGCACGATGCGTCCAACACCTTCGGGACAACCGATTACGATGTCACCCAGAAAAACGGCTATGCACAACTGCTTTTCGAGAGTGATATCACCCCGGCTCATAACATTAGCGTCGGCGCGAGTCTCAATCACGATTACTTCAAAGAGGAACATTCGTCCGACTTGACCATGGGGCAGACCCCGACTGAGACCACCGCAGGGGTGTACGCCCAGTACACCTTCAAGGACGGCGACCGTTGGACAGTGATGCCCGGCATACGTTGGGACCACTCATCGGTATACGGCAGCTTTGTCACGCCGCGACTGCACATCAAGTATACGCCTACAAAGGTATTGACGATGCGTGCCGCCGTAGGCAAAGGCTACCGCACGCCGCACGCCTTGGCCGAGAATACGCCGTTGCTGGCTTGCGGGCGCACCTTCTACTTCGCGGACAGTTTCAGACAGGAAAAAGCGTGGAATTACGGTCTGTCCGCCTCGCTCAATGTCCCCGTTGCCGGGAAAAATCTCGAGCTAAATGCCGAATACTACTACACGCGCTTCTCCGACCAGATGGTCATAGACGTAGACGGAGCTATGGGACCCAATAGTATATATTTCAGCAATTTGGACGGCACCAGCCGCAGCCATACGGCACAGATAGATGCCACATATCCGTTCATCGAGGGCTTCAGCGCCACCGCCGCCTTCCGCCTCAACGATGCACGCACGACATACAACGGCGAGCTGCGTCTGCGTCCGCTGACATCGCGCTACAAAGGACTGCTGACGCTGTCGTACAAAACGCCGATGGACATCTGGCACTTCGATGTCACCGGACAGCTCAATGGTCGAGGCGAATTGTATGACCGCTCGGAATATCCGACGTACTTCAATCTCCAGGCTCAAATCACTCGCGAATTTCGCCTGTTTGACCTCTACATCGGCGGAGAAAATCTCACCAACTACAAGATGAAAGACCCCATAATCGGAGCGTCAAATCCTTGGAATCCCGGCTTCGATGCCACGCAAGTTTGGGGACCCACGGACGGCGCAATGGCATACATCGGCATACGCTTCAAACTCGAAAAATTCTGAGCACGGCCATCATATATACATAGAATACATTACAACAATAAACACATATCG
>ULPT01025004.1_pt1 | contig 24279 bp, 20 predicted proteins | sample 1953751 | NCBI WGS metagenome assembly ULPT01 (sample SAMEA4835636, study PRJEB28245) | human gut metagenome | biome: gut microbiome; material: fecal sample | place: Denmark | collected 2008 | reverse complement strand
GCCGCCACTACGAAGCCCGCCATCACCGACGAGCAGAACTCCACCGTCATGCGTGTTGTCATCATTATGCCGAGCGCCGCTGTGATAAGCGCTATCACGAGTGCTATCGTTGCGCCGCGCGGCAGAAAGAAACGGTCTATCGAAACCAGATGCACACCCTCTTCAGGGGCGCGGAACGGGAACTTCACGCACATCACGAGCACGGCTGAAGCGAGCGACATGGCTGCTCCGACTATGTAGAACAGTGACCCGCGCAGCTCGTCGCGCAGCAGCAGCGCCAATATCGGGCCTACTATCACCGTCAGTCTTGATATCCATATTGCCGTATAGTTGGCGTCGGTGCGGTGGCACGATTCGGTCTTGTCTATGAGTAGCGTGCACGAGAGTACGCGCTTGGCTGTGCCGAACACGGCGCCGCTCGCGAAGCATACTGCCAGGAGCGTGTATTCTTCTATCTCGCGCACAATCGGCTGCTCTCTAAACTCGAACGCTGAGAGTCCGAGGATGGTTGCGCCGAGGCATATCGCCGAAATGAAGAATACCTTGTTGCGGCGGTAGTTTTGTATTAGCCAACTGCCGAAAAAGCCTGATATACAAACGCCTATGATGAATGCGACGATTGTAAGACATGCCAGGTAGCTGCTTGCGTGGTCCTCTGTAGTGAGGCGGAACGGCAGCAGCGGTATGGTCATGTAGCACGATATGCACAACAGCAGTTCGGCTATTGTGAGGAGTGTGAACTCGCGGTTCCACAATCGGTTGTAAGTGGGTGTGTATTGAGTGTCCATGTCTTAGTATGACTCGTTCTCGTTAGGGAAGTCCGACGACTTTACGTCTGCAACGTATCTGCCTACGGCGTCGGTTATGATAGAGTGGAGGTCGGCGTACTGGCGCAGGAACTTCGGCTTGAAGCCCTTGTTCATGCCGAGCATGTCGGCATATACGAGCACCTGTCCGTCGCATTTGTTGCCAGCTCCGATGCCGATGGTGGGGCAGTTTACGGCTGCCGTAACCTTCTCGGCGAGGTCTGCCGGTATCTTCTCGAGCACGATGCTGCAGCATCCTGCCTCTTCGAGCGCCTTTGCGTCGGCTATGAGCTTCTCTGCTTCAGCCTCCTCCTTGGCGCGCAAGCCGTATCCGCCGAACTGGTGAACGCTCTGCGGAGTGAGTCCGAGGTGTCCGCATACGGGTATACCCGCAGCCACGATCTTCTTGATCATCGGAGCTATCTCTGCTCCGCCTTCGAGCTTCACGCCGTCTACGCCAGCCTCCTTCATGATGCGTACGGCGTTGCGTATGCCGTCCTCTTCTGATATCTGGTAGCTGCCGAAGGGCATGTCGCACACCACGAAGGCGTGCTCTGTAGCGCGAGCCACGGCGCGCGCGTGGAAAATCATCTCGTCAACGGTGATGGGGAGTGTCGTGGCGTTGCCGTGCATCACGTTCGATGCAGAGTCGCCAACGAGTATTGTGTCGATGCCAGCTTGGTCGAGAATCGATGCAGTGGTGTAGTCGTAGGCTGTGAGCCATGAGATTTTCTCACCACATTTCTTCATTTCAAAAAACAGGGGTGCAGTTACTTTTTTCTTACTTGAACTTAAATATTCTGCCATTTCTAAATGTTGTTGTATTTCAAATATCGGGCAAAATTACAACAATTTACGTAAATGGCAAAGCGAACACCGCTTTATCTGCACTTTTTGTACCATTCGACGAGGTTTGCGCGCGGCACTCCTTGCCCTACCATGGCGTCGAGGTCTTCGCGTGCCTCCTTCTTGCGACCTGCGAGCAGGCGCACGTTGGCGCGGTTCAGACGGTAGTCGGTGTTTTTAGGGTCGAGCTCTATGGCGCGTGTGAAGTCGTACTCCGCCGGCGTGTACATCTTGCGCTCTATCTCTATTCCGCCTCGCGCGGCGTATGCCACGGCGTTGTTCGGGTGCTGTGCCACCAGCGTGTTTATCTGGTTGAACGCTTCGGTGGGTCGGTTGTCCTTCTGGTTGAGCAGCGCCAGACCCAGCATCGCCTCGAAGTGACCAGGCACTATGCGCAGCAGGTTCTCGTAGTCGAGACGTGCAAACTTGTATCTGCCCTGTCGTTCGTTGACGTATGCACGGTAGAACAGCGCAGCGATGTTCTTCTCGTCGTAGCGCAGCACGAAGTCGTACTCCTCCTGGGCGTAGCGCCATTGCTCCAGTTCGATGTTCCAAGCCGCCTTCTTCATGCGCAGCTCGAGCGAGTCGGGGTGGAACGCCAGTACCTGCACCGCTGCCGAAAGGCTGTCGCGCAGGTCTGAACGGGTTTGTGCTGTGGCGCCGTTGGCGGTTGCGATGCCGAGTATAAGTGCTAAAATCAGTTTTCTCATATACATATATAATAATGTGTGTGCTTCAGGTCTCCTGTTGCAGCCCTTTGGGAGCGTTTGCGCCAAGGCTTCGGGAAACTCGCTGCGAAATTATACAGAATAATTCATGCGTGCAAGTTTTTTATACATTGTTGTTTTGTTGTGTAAAATAATTAAGTTTATTTGTCGTTTCTTCGGTCTCTCTCATCGTGCTCCGTACGCCGTCCGATCGGTTTCCGTTCGCCGTCCGATCGGATTCCGTTCGCCGTCCGATCGGATTCCGTTCGCTGCACGACGACTTTTCTTAAGGCTTCAGAGGGAAACCACTAACCACTTATGGGGTAAATCCTACGCTCTAATATGAAAATTCCCTTGCTTTTATGTTTTCTTTGGCGTAACTTTGCAATATCAAAAAAGAACAGTTAATAACTTAATAGCTTACGATTATGAAAAGATTAGTATTGACACTCGCCGTAGCTCTCATAACGGCACTCTCTGCAAGCGCACAGCGACTCGCCAATATTCAGGTAGAGGCTCGTTTCATAACCGACAAGATGGTTCTCGAACTCGGACTCACGAATGTGCAGCGCAACAACATCATGCGTCTTAACCTCGACTATCTCGACGCTATCAACAGCTATCGCGACTTAAACGGCAGGGCATGGAAGCATCGCAACAAGGAGTTACGCCGCATGATGAGCGACAGCCAGTGGAGACGCTACCGCGAGGCTTACTACTTCTATCAGCCTATAGGCTGGCGCGACAACGCCTACGTACACAACATCTACACCAGGTATCCAGAAAGAGTGGTTGTCGTACACGAGTCGTGCAAGCCCTGCAAGCACCATAAGCATTACGAATCGTGCAAGCACCACAAGCATCACAAGTATTACAAGCACCATAAGCACGACAAACATTACAAGCACTATAAGCACGACAAACACGACAAACATTACAAGCACTATAAGCACGAGAAGCACCATAAGCACGACAAGTATCGTAAATACGATAAGGACGACCGGTATAAGAAGCACCCGTTCGGAAGTCGCCGTTAGTAAAAAATGGTTAAAAAACATACGCAATAACTCTTGATTTATTCATAACACTTAACTTTGTATTCTTAAGTACGCAGAGCGACGAAAGTCCTCTGCGTTTTTAACGTATTTATGAACCAAGTAATAATGATGTATTATGACTTTTTTCAAGAGCCAGTATCTATTGGCTGCTACACTTGTAGCTCCGCTCTTGTCTTTCGCCACTGAAGCAAGCGCCCAGACAGCAAAGCGTTTCGTGGTAAAGGGCGTGGTAGCCGACGCTACGACTAAGGAAGGCGAGCAGTACGCCACCATGAAAATCACATCGCAAACCGACTCTACATCCACCGCCGCACTTGCTGTATCGGAGGCTGATGGCTCTTTCAACATGACTCTGAAGAAGGCGGGCAGCTATCGCCTCTACGTGAACGCAATGGGCAAGCAGCCCATCGTGCGCAACTTCGTCGTGTCTGACAGCAAGCCAGTAGCCGCGCTCGACACATTATATATAAAGGAGGCTTCGCACGTGCTGGGCGCTGTGGAGATCGTGGCGCAGAAGCCGCTCGTGAAAGCCGACATCGACAAGATTACGTACGACATAGAGGAAGACCCAGACTCGAAGACCAACAACATACTGGAAATGTTGCGCAAGGTGCCGATGGTGACGGTAGACGGCGACGGCAATATCAAGGTGAACGGCAGCTCGGGCTTCAAGGTGTACGTCAACGGGCGACCTAACAGTATGATGTCGAACAACCCGAAGGAGGTGCTGAAGAGCATGCCGGCGTCGTCGATAAAGAAGGTAGAGGTGATAACCAACCCCGGTCCGAAGTACGACGCGGAGGGCGTGGGCGGCATCCTAAACATCGTGACTGTAGGCAAGGGCATTGAGGGCTACACCGTGACTACTAACGGCGGAGTGTCGAATGCCGATATTGATGCGGGCATGTATGCTACGGTGAAGCAGGGTAAGCTCACCGTCAGCGGAACCTACTCGTACAACTACTACGACGGACGCAACTCGCATGGCGACTACAGCAGTCTGTTCACGGGCGACCCGTCTACGCCCTCTGCGTCCAACCGATACGCTACGAGCGACAGCCGTTCGTATAACCACTCGCACTCGGGCAACTTCGAAGCGAGCTACGATGTGGACACGCTGCGACTCGTGACAGCCTCGTTCGGCATCTGGACTAATCGGTCACATTCGCATAGTCTGGCAAGAAGAAACGCTACGTCGCCGCTGTCGGGCGCAACGCTCTATTCATATAGCGACGGCGGACGCAGTGTCTCGGATAATACGTATCTCTACGGCAATGTCGACTATCAGCGCCTCTTCAAGCAGAAGGGGCGTATGCTTACGTTCTCCTACAAGATAAGCGGAGGCACCAATGGCGGCGACAACTATTCGTCTTACGATGTGGCAGAAGCTACCGACGAGTGGCTGCCGTTCGTGAAGCGCTTGTCTGACGAGCATACCGAAAGCAGCGGACGAAGCATGGAGCACACGTTGCAGGTAGACTATACTACGCCTATCGGCAAGGCGCACAACGTGGAGGTGGGCGCAAAATACATATTGCGCGACAATCGTTCGGACGACGACCGCTATGTACGTCCGATCGGAACCGACGGCGAATATGCGTTCGACGAACAGTACTCTTCGCACTATCGTCACGAGAACGACATCCTCGCCGCTTACTTGGGCTATGGATTGAAGGCTGGCAATCTGTCTGGACGACTCGGCGCACGCTATGAGCACACGTTCCAGAAGATAAAGTATGAGTTGGGCGAGGGCGAGAACTTCTCTACGGGGTTCGACGATGTGGTGCCGTCGGCAAGTCTCGGTTATCGAATAAACGACGAGAACAATCTGCGATTCGGCTATAATATGCGTATATACCGCCCCGGCATCTGGTCGCTCAATCCGTATCTTGACCAGAAGAATCCTGAGAGCCTGCGACAAGGCAACCCTAATCTGGTGAGCGAGAAGAACCACAACGTGCAATTGACGTACAGCTACTTTGCGGCTAAGTTCTCCGTGAGCTGCACCATGCGCTACAGCTTCACCAACAACAGCATATCGAGCGTTACGTCGCTTGTGGAGGATAACACTATTGAGAGCGTGAAGAATCCGACTGGCAAGCTCGTCAGCTACACTACGTACCGCAACATCGGACGCACACAGACCGCGTCGGTGTCGAGCTATGTCAATTGGAATATCTTCAAGAACACACGCCTGACCATGAATCTGTGGGGCGACTATTCCGACTACAACGACCGTCAGTCGCTGCACAACTATGGCTATTACGGTTCGGCGTATGTGGGCGTGCAACAGACGTTGCCTAAGAGTTGGAGAGTGAATGTTGGTTTCTATGGTTGTACGAGCAACCCCAATCTTCAATCGAAGACGGAGGGCATGTACAACTATAACTTGAATGTGCAGAAGTCGTTCCTCAAGGATAGGCTCAACTTCAACTTGTATGCAAGTAATTTCCTTGATGCAAAGCGCCATTATAAATCGACGGTCACAGGCGCGAACTTCATAACGCATAGCGACTCGTCGTATAATCCGTGGCGTGTCGGCATAAACGTGAGCTGGCGCATCGGCGAATTGTCGTCGGGCGTCAAGAAGGTGGCGCGATCTATCTCTAACGATGACGTTAAGAGCGCAGAAGGTGGTGGAAAGTAAGTACTATTCCACCAACTCGCGTCTCTTTGCCTCCTTGAGGCGTTGTTCCACTTCGTCGGGCGACACCGTGCCGGTTATCAGACTCTTCACCCACACGCTGAGGGCGAAGCAGATAATGGTGATAACCGCACTCACCACCCATTTGAGTAGTTCGTTCTGCAGCGGCACGTTGTTTATCGACACTATGCCTGCCACAACGGGTATGCCAAACAGAATGAGGTCGGCGCCGGAGTGTATCTTGAAATTCTCTTTCGCATGGCGATACTCGTCGTTTTTGTCGAGTATCGTCATGCGATTTTCTTTCCAATAGGTTTCAAATTCCTTGTCAGTCATGCTATTGTACTTTTGTCATGTGATAGCCAAGGCTGCGCAATTCTACGGCAATGCCCATCAGATACATCTGGTGTAGAGCCGCTACAAAGGTGCGGAACGCCTCTTTTGAGCCAGCTTCAAGGCGCATGCGGCAGAGCTTGTTGTAGGTGCGTGCAGCGCATTCGCCCACCACGTTGTTCACCACTTCGTGCTCTTTTGCGTCGAGGCAAAGCACCTTCTCGCAGATATAATCGTCCATGTGGTCGAAGTCGATGCGGTCGCGTAGGTAGGCGTAGAGGTCGGTCACCTTAGAGTAGGTAGTCCATTCCACATCCCAATACTTTGCGAGCGCCATGCCCACGTACATTATCCAGCCGAACGCCACACGCGGATATTCGCCGTTGAACTCGCGTATGGCGTCGGGCATGTAGCTCTGAGCTATCGGCTGCCACAACTCTTCGAGGTCGGGAGCTTCGGGCAGACGCTCGTCAATCATGTCAACAGAGAGCAGAAACTGATGGAGGTCGTCGCGGAAAAGCAGCTCCTTGTCTTCGTTGTTTGTCATGCTCATGTCGGTTTAAATCTTGTCGAGAGCCTGCTTGATGTCGTCGAGAATGTCTTCTGCGTCCTCAATGCCTACAGAGAGACGGATAAGGTCGGGCGCGATACCTGCCTCGCGCAACTGCTCGTCGGAGAGCTGACGGTGGGTGTGGCTTGCAGGGTGGAGCACGCAGGTGCGGGCGTCAGCTACGTGGGTTACGATGTTAATCATGTCGAGCGAGTCCATGAAGCGGATTGCAGTCTCGCGGTCGCCCTTAAGTCCGAATGCTATTACGCCGCAAGAGCCGTTTGGCAGATACTTCTGTGCGAGTTCGTAGTACTCGTCTCCCGGCAGGCCGCAGTAGTGTACCCATGCCACACGCTCGTCAGCCTTTATGAACTCGGCAACGCGCTGTGCGTTCTCGCAATGCTGCTTCATGCGCAGGTGGAGCGACTGCAAGCCGAGGTTGAGGATGAACGAGTTCATCGGAGCTGGGATAGAACCGAGGTCGCGCATGAGCTGAGCCACGAGCTTTGTGATGTAGCCCATCTTGCCGAAAGCCTTGACGTAGGTGAGTCCGTGGTAGCTCTCATCGGGTGTGCAGAGACCGGGGAACTTCTCGGCATGAGCCATCCAGTCGAAGTTGCCGCTGTCTACAACCACGCCACCAACCTGGCTCGCTGTGCCGTCCATGTACTTGGTAGTGCTGTGTGTGACGATGTCTGCGCCCCACTCAAACGGGCGGCAGTTGATAGGTGTAGCGAATGTGTTGTCGACAATAAGAGGCACACCGTTCTTGTGGGCGATGCGTGCAAACTTCTCGATGTCGAGCACAGCGCAACCAGGGTTGCTGATTGTCTCGCCGAACACTACCTTTGTGTTCGGGCGGAATGCCTTCTGTATCTCCTCCTCAGATGCGTTCGGATTAACGTAAGTGCACTCGATGCCGAGCTTCTTCAGCGTAACGCCGAAGAGATTGTATGTTCCGCCGTAAATCTCGTTGGATGTTACGATATGGTCGCCAGCCTCGCAGATGTTGAATACAGCGTAGAAATTGGCAGCCTGACCAGAACTGGTGAGCACAGCGCCAACACCGCCCTCGAGCTGCGCAATCTTCTTTGCAACAGCGTCGTTGGTCGGGTTCTGCAGGCGTGTGTAGAAATAGCCCTCCTTCTTCAAGTCGAAGAGCATAGCCATCTCCTCTGAGTTGTCATACTTGAATGTCGTACTCTGTATGATGGGTACCTCGATAGGTTCGCCGTTCTTTGGTTCATAACCGCCCTGCACACAAAGTGAAGCGGTGCGAAGTTTCTTTTCCATGTTCTTGTTTGTTGATTATGTTTAATGTATGATTTATATCTTTATATCCTTATATCTTTATGATTTGTATTTCTCTTTACTTTTTTACCTTTTTACTTTTATCAGACTTTCATAAGGTTGCTCATCACCATGTCGCTCACAAAAAGTCCTTTGCGGGTGAGTCGCAGGTGGTTGTCGGCGAGTTCAAGAAGTCCGCCGTCAATATCGTTCTTAGCTGAACGCAGAGCATAGTTGCGATACTCTGGTTTCAGATGCATCAGGTCTACACCTTCGCATGTACGCATGGCAGTTGTGATGATGTCATCGTAGTGGGTGTCGTCGTCAATACGTTCGCTTTCAGACGCCAGATTGCCGTTTCCTATTGCACAGACGTATTCTTTAATATCGGCTACGTTCCAGCTGCGTGTCAGTAAGTTATACGAATGAGCGGCGGCTCCGAAGCCTAAGTATGGCGTGTCGTTCCAGTAGCTGCTGTTATGTATGGCGCGATAGCCGGGAAGGCAGAAGTTGCTTATCTCGTAATGCTCGTAACCGTTAGCCGAAAGCGTGTCCATAAGCATGGTATACATAGCCAGGCAAGTGTCGTCGTCGGTCTGTTGCACCTTGCCGTTCTGAAGCATAAGGTAGAGTGGGGTGCCTTCCTCGTACATAAGGCTGTAGGCAGAAATATGATTGGGGCGAAGCTTCAAGGCAGCGTCTAAATCGTTCTGCCAGTCGTTCAATGTCTCGTTGGGGAAACCGAACATAAGGTCGATGCTGATGTTGTCTATGCCGGCACGGCGTATTGTTTCGACGGCTTTGGCGGCTTGTGCAGCATTGTGGCGACGGCGTATAAAGCGCAGACGTTCGTCGCTGAATGTCTGCACGCCAAGACTGATGCGGTTTACGCCGAGGTTGCGCACAGCGGAAATAAGTTCTGTGGTGACATCATCGGGATTCATCTCTATCGTTATCTCACGGGTTTTGCAAGGGAAAACCGCTTTTATCGTGTTGATGATTCGTGAGAGGTCGTCGATGGAGAGTGTGGAGGGCGTGCCGCCGCCAATGTAAACAGTATCAATTGTACATTCATGGTCGGGATAGAGCGTTTTAAGCTCACCGCTACGCATGTGCATCTCCTTCAAAAGTGCGTCCACGTAGCGTGTGCGCCAGTCTTTTGCTGTCGTACTATAAAAGCCGCAATAGATACAGCGGCTTTCGCAAAATGGTATATGAATGTATAATCCTGCTTTCATTCGCTATATAATAAGGTGTATGCTGTCTGACACCTCGTTTAGTGCGTGCAAAATTACTAATAAGTTTAAAATTTTGATTAGTTTTTGTGCATTTCTTTTGGAAATACCGCATAAATGTTTAATTTAGTAAGCGGATAGACACCCGCCCCAAAGTCAATCCGCCTGAATTTATTATTAACCATTTAAAACCTGAAGAATATGAGGGTCTATCAAACAAATGAGATTAAGAACATTGCCCTTTTAGGCAGTGCGGGTAGCGGCAAGACCACCCTTGCCGAGTCTATGATTTATGGTAGTGGTATTATCAAGCGCCGTGGTACGGTGGAAGCAAAGAACACGGTGAGCGACTACTTCCCGGTAGAACATGAGTATGGTTACTCGGTGTTCCCCACAGTGTTCCATGTAGAATGGAACAACAAAAAGCTTAACATTATTGATTGTCCGGGTTCTGATGACTTCATCGGTGGTGCAATCACAGCCCTCAACGTAACCGATCAGGCTGTTATACTTATTAACGGTCAGTACGGTCCTGAGGTTGGTACACAGAACAACTTCCGTTATACCGAAAAACTTCACAAGCCGGTTATCTTCCTTATCAACCAGTTGGATTCTGATAAGTGCGATTTCGATAATGTCATAGCTAACATGAACGCTATCTACGGCTCTAAGTGTGTTCAGATTCAGTATCCGGTTAGCACTGGTCCTGGCTTCAATGCGATCATCGACGTGCTTCTGATGAAGATGTACACATGGGGACCAGAAGGTGGTATGCCTACTATCGTTGATATCCCTGCAGAGGAGATGGATAAGGCAATGGAGCTTCATAAGTCTCTCGTAGAGGCTGCAGCTGAGAACGACGAAACTCTTATGGAGAAATTCTTCGAAGAGGAGACTCTCTCTGAGGACGAGCTGCGCGAAGGCATCCGCAAGGGACTCGTTACACGTTCTATCTTCCCAGTGTTCTGCGTTTGTGCAGGCAAGGATATGGGCGTTCGCCGTTTGATGGAGTTCTTGGGCAATGTTGTGCCTTTCGTAAGCGAAATGCCAAAGCTTCACAATACACGTGGTGAGGAGATTGTCGCTGATTTAAACGGACCGGAGTCTGTTTATTTCTTCAAGACAGGTTTGGAGCCGCATATCGGTGAGGTAAGCTACTTCAAGGTTATGAGCGGCAAGATCAAGTCGGGTGATGACTTGACAAACGCTGATCGTGGCTCAAAGGAGCGTATCGGTCAGATATTTGCTTGCGCTGGTGCTAACAGAATACCAGTGGACGAGCTCGTTGCCGGTGATATCGGTTGCACAGTTAAGTTGAAAGATGTAAAGACAGGAAACACCCTCAATGGTAAAGATTGCGAATGGCGCTTTGACTTTATCAAATACCCTAACCCTAAGTTCTCACGTGCAATCAAGGCTGTTAACACAGCAGAAACAGAAAAACTTATGTCGGCTTTGCTGCGCATGCATCAGGAAGATCCGACATGGCTCGTTGAGCAGAGCAAGGAGCTGCGCCAGACCATCGTACGCGGTCAGGGCGAGTTCCACCTCCGCACATTGAAGTGGCGTCTCGAGAACAACGAGAAGCTCGCTATCAAGTTTGAGCCGACACGCATACCTTATCGCGAGACTATCACAAAGATGGCGCGCGCTGAGTATCGTCACAAAAAGCAGTCTGGCGGTGCTGGCCAGTTCGGTGAGGTTCATCTCATCATTGAGCCGTACGCAGAAGGTATGCCCGATCCTACTTCATATAAGATCAACGGACAGGAGTTTAAGATAAATATCAAGGGTCGCGAAGAGATTAACTTGGAATGGGGCGGCAAACTCGTATTCATCAACTCTGTTGTCGGTGGTGCTATTGATGCACGCTTCATGCCTGCTATCCTTAAGGGTATCATGGACCGCATGGAGCACGGACCGCTGACCGGTAGCTATGCACGTGATGTGCGTGTTATCGTTTATGACGGAAAGATGCACCCGGTTGACTCTAACGAGCTTTCGTTCATGCTGGCTGCACGCAATGCGTTCTCTGCAGCGTTCAAGGAGGCAGGACCGAAGATTCTGGAGCCTATCTACGACCTCGAGGTTTACGTACCGAGCGATTACATGGGTGATGTGATGTCTGATCTCCAGGGACGCCGCGCTCTCATCATGGGTATGGATAGCGAGGCTGGTTATCAGAAACTTCAGGCTAAGATACCATTGAAGGAACTCAGCAACTACTCAATCTCATTGAGCAGCTTGACAGGCGGCCGCGCTTCGTTCACAACCAAGTTCGCAAGCTACGAGCTTGTACCGAACGATCTGCAGCAGAAACTTATCGAAGAACACGCAGCAGAGGCTGAGGAAGAAGAATAATCGATTATTGTTTTTTATATCAAAGACCGTTCTTGTGCGCTTCTTGCACAAGAACGGTCTTTTGCGTTGTATTAATACATTTTAAAAAAACATTGATTATTTGCCTTTTTATCTATTTTGCTGTAACTTTGCATGTATGAAAAGATTTTTTTACATACATATATATATAATATTGGCAGGACTGTTTTTCTGTACTCCTGCATTCTCTCAAAACAACCTTGTACAATGCGAAGATACTTGCACTCATGTGCATGGCATTGACTTGAGCCATTATCAAGGTGAAGTGTTCTGGGAGGCGGTAGGCAACAACTCAAAAATGGCGTACGTGTACCTGAAGGCAACTGAGGGTGGCGACCGTATTGACCATATGTATGAGCAGAATATAGAACTGGCTCATAAGTATGGCTTAAAGGTTGGTTCGTATCATTTCTTCAGACCGAAAACAGAACTCTCAAAGCAGCTGAAGAACTTCAAGACACAGTGTCGCCCAAGTCAGCAGGACTTGATTCCGATGATTGATATTGAGGTAAAGCAGGGCATGAGTACGGAAGCTTTCCGCGATTCGGTGGCTAAGTTTCTTGATATGATTGAAGAAACCTATCATCAGAAGCCTCTTATATATACTGGTACCAACTTCTATAACAAAAATCTTGTCGGACTGTTGGATGGTTATAAACTGATGATTGCCCAGTATTCTGCCAACGAGCCGATATTGGCTGACGATAAAGACTATATGTTGTGGCAGTATACCGGAAAGGGATACATTGATGGTGTAAGAGGATATGTAGACAAGAGCAGGTTTATGGGCAGACACGGTCTTCGTGAACTTAAATATCAAAGGCGCAGATAATCTCATAGGTATTGTGGCTCTCGAATACGTTGACTGTCTAATGCTTGATATTGTACAATCAATAAGATAAAACATTAAAGGATAATTCATTTAAATTAAGAAAATGGCAATAATCAAATGCCCTGAATGTAATCAGGAAATTAGCGACAAAGCTCCGGTATGTCCCTCGTGTGGTGTGCCAATCGCAGGACATGTAGTAACTTGTCTGCAATGTGGATACACGTATTTTAATAATAATACAGAATGTCCGCATTGCCACCATAAAACTGGTGTGGAAAGCGCGGCAGGTAGTGTACAACTGGCGGAAAGTGAAAACGAACAAAAGACATCGCGTTCGAATAACAACAGAACCGTCATTGCTGTTGTTGTATTAATTGTTCTTGTTTTGGGAGGAGTGTTGTATGCTTTCTACAGAAATGCTCAAGGCGACAAGGAAGAAGCTGCTTACGAGTATGCTCTCTCAAGCAACGACCCGCAGGTGTTGCAAAACTATCTTGATACCTATACAGATGCACCTGAAGCACACCGCGACTCTATCTCAGCGCATCTTGAGTACTTCGCACAACTCGACAGAGATTGGACTAACGTTGTGGTGAGCGGTTCGAAAAGCGATTTTAAAAGATACATTGAGCAGCATCCGAATTCTCCGTTCTGTCAGATTGCACAGCACAAGATAGACTCTATTGACTGGTCGAAGGCTGATGCTACGAACACTATTGAGGCTGTTCAGCTTTATTTGGAGCAGCATCCTGACGGTGAGCACTTCGATGAGGCTAACGATAAATTGAAGACTCTTAATGCAAACACCGTAAGTCCTGAGGATAAAATCTTGATCGGTGCGGTGTTTGACGGGGTATTCAAGAGTATGAACAATCGTGATGAGGAAGGATTGATGAATTCGTTCAATCCGCTTATCGGCAAATTCCTCGGTAAGACAAATGCCACACGCAGCGATGTCGCTACTTTCTTGCATAAAATATACAAGAACGATGTGGCTTCAATGACATGGATGTCGCTTGAAGACTATAAAATAACAAAGAAGGAAGTAGGCGACCAGCAGTATGAATATACCGTTGCTTTCTCTGCATTGCAGAAGGTGGAGCATACAGATAACAGCTCAATCGAGACAAGATTCCGCTTCAATGCTAAGGTTAATCCTGATGGCAGAATAACAGAGTTGAACATGACAAAGATATTAGAGTAAAATAAATGAAAAAAAATAGTTGGGTAACGACTATTGTTTCATTTTTTATAGCTAACTTTGTAATATTAAGTAGAAACTTAAATTATTAATAACGTTAACATACATTTATATTATGGGAGACAACAAAGAACTCATAAAGCAGTGTGAGGAGAGAGCACAGCAGTGGCTTACTCCGGCTTTTGACGAGGAAACACGTAAAGAGGTGCAGGCGATGCTTGATGCAGAGGATAAGTCTGCGCTTATCGATGCATTCTATCAGAATCTCGAATTTGGTACTGGTGGTTTGCGTGGTACTATGGGTGCTGGTACAAACCGCATGAACAAGTACATCGTTGGTATGGCTACACAGGGCTTTGCTAACTATATATTGAAGGCTTTCCCAGGCGAAGAGAATCTTTCAGTTGTTGTAGGTCACGACTGCCGCAACAATTCGCGCCTCTTTGCTGAGACTGTTGCTGCAATCTTCTCTGCAAACGGCATCAAGGCTTATTTGTTTGAGGGACTCCGTCCTACACCAGAGATTTCTTTTGCTATCCGTGAACTCGGAGCAAAGGCTGGTGTGAACGTTACAGCTTCTCACAACCCGAAAGAATACAACGGTTATAAGGCATACTGGAGCGACGGCGCTCAGGTATTGGCTCCGCACGATAAGGGTATCATCGACGAGGTTAACAAGGTGACTATTGACGACGTAAAGTTCGAAGCTAACTGGGATAAGATTCAGATTATCGGTGGCGAGATGGACTACGATTATATGACAGCTGTTCATTCTGCTATGATTGATCAGGATGTTATCAACCGCCAGAAGGATCTTAACATCGTTTATTCTGCAATGCACGGCACAGGTCGCGTTATCGTTCCTCTCTGTTTGCGCTCTTGGGGCTTCCAGAACATCAATGTTGTTCCTGAGCAGATGGTTGTTGACGGCAACTTCCCGACAGTTGTTTCTCCGAACCCAGAGAACGCAGAGGCTATGACACTGGGTATGAAGCTTGGTACAAAGCTCAATGCCGACTTGGTTGTAGCTACCGACCCTGACGCTGACCGTCTTGCTATTGTTTGCCGTGATGATAAGGGTGAGTGGATGATTATCAACGGTAACCAGACTTGCATGATGTTCTGCTACTACATCATCGAGAACAAAAAGAAGCTTGGCAAGCTGAAGCCGACAGACTTCCTTGTTAAGACTATCGTAACAACAGAGGTTATCGCTGAAATCGCTAAGAAGAACAACGTAGAGCTTCGCGACTGCTACACTGGCTTCAAATGGATTGCACGTGAGATTGCTATCTCTGAGGGCAAGCAGGACTACATCGGTGGTGGCGAGGAGAGCTTCGGCTTCCTGCCTTACGACAAGGTTCGCGATAAGGACGCTCCAGCTTCAATCTGCCTTATCTGCGAGATCGCTGCTTGGGCTAAGGACCAGGGCAAGACTCTCTACGACCTCTTGATGCAGATTTATCAGGAGTATGGCTTCAGCAAGGAGTTCACAGTGAACGTAGTTCGCCCGGGCAAGACTGGCGCTGACGAAATCAAGCAGATGATGGCTGACTTCCGTGCTAATCCTCCTCAGGAGTTGGGTGGTAGCAAGGTGGTTCTCTGGAAGGACTATCAGGCTCTCACAACTACAAAGGCCGACGGCACTGTAGAGAAGCTCGATATGCCTACAACAAGCAACGTGCTCCAGTGGTTCTGCGACGACAATACTAAGGTTAGCGTTCGCCCATCCGGTACAGAACCTAAGATCAAGTTCTACATCGAGGTTAAGGATCCGTCATTCAAGTGTGCTGGTTGCTACGAGCGTTGCAGCAAGGCTGCCGACGAGAAGATCGAGGCTATCAAGAAGTCTCTTCATCTTGACTAATAGCAATGTTGCTTCTTCTGAAGCAGTTGCTTTGAATATACAATAATGATAAGTCCACTTAAAGATATGGCCTAACCGGGCATTCCTTAAGTGGACTTTCTTTTTATCTTTTTCAACTCAAATCTTCATATTATATAATGATGAGAAAGACTCTGGTTTCTATTCTTTGTCTGGTAGCATGTGCGTTTCATAGCATGGCGTATGCTACCGACTTCGCCTCAAAGGTGAATACGCTCATAGGTACCGATTACACCGGCAATACTTATCCTGGAGCGCAGGTACCTTTTGGCATGGTGCAGCTCAGTCCTGACAACGGATTGCCTGGATGGGATCGTATTGCAGGCTATTTTTATCCCGACAGCACTATTGCAGGCTTCAGCCACACCCACTTGTTGGGAACGGGCGCCGGCGATTTGTATGACATTTCGTTTCTGCCGGTGACGTTGCCGTATAATGAGGCGGAAGAGCCGTTGGGCATACACTCGCGTTTCACTCATAAGGACGAAACGGCACACGCAGGCTATTATCAGGTGCGCCTTACCGACTATGACATAAATGTAGAGCTTACAGCAACTCCGCGTTGCGGCGTACAGCGCTACACTTTTCCTAATGACGGCAAGGAGCGTATGGTAATACTCGACTTGAACAAGGCTATGAACTGGGATGCTACGGTTGACAGCAAGTTAAACGTTGTCGATTCGTTCACAATCGAAGGCTATCGCTATTCGGATGGTTGGGCACGCAATCAGCGCGTTTGGTTCAGAACACGTTTTTCGCAGCCGATCAAGTCTGTAGAGATTGAGAGCAAGAAACTGCAGAACAATCCGAATGGGGTAGGCTGTATCGCTCGCTTTAAGTTTGCTACAGAGGGTTTCGACAAGTTGGTTGTTACAACAGCCTTGTCGCCTACGAGTCTTGAAGGCGCGCAGAAGAATCTTCAGACTGAAGCTAAGACCGACGATTTTGACGCCGTAAGACGAAAGGCTGAAACGCTTTGGAACAAGGAACTGGGCAAAATTGAGATAGAAGGAGCGTCAAAGTCGCAGGAGACAGTCTTCTACACTTCGCTCTATCACGCCATGTCTGCACCTACGTTGCTCTGTGACGTAGACGGCACTTATCTCGGTGCCGACCGCAAGTTGCACAAAGCCGATGGTTGGAACAACTACGAGACATGCTCGTTGTGGGACACCTACCGCGCTGCACATCCGCTTTACGACATCCTCATGCCTGCAAGAGCAGGCGAGATGGTCAATTCGCTCATTGCGTTCAGCAAGGAGAACGGACGCCTGCCGATATGGAACATGTGGTCGTCGGAGACCGATATGATGATTGGTTACCATGCTGCCTCTGTCATTGCTGAGGCTATTCTGAAGGGTGTGCCTAATATCAATAAGGAGGAGGCGCTCGCAGAGTGCGTCAAGACAGCCAATCTTGACGACTATAGAGGCATCGGACTCTACAAGAAGCTGGGCTATGTGCCTTACGATGTGAAGGAACCTACACTCGGTGACGACTGGTCGCTTTCGCGTACGCTTGAGTATGCCTACGACGACGCTTGCATCGCTGCGCTTGCCAAGTCGATGAACAAGACCGACGTCTATAAAGAGTTCAGCAAGCGCGCCAAGAACTATCGCAATGTGTATTGCAAGGGTTCTACGTTCATGCAACCGCGCCATTCCGACGGCAGTTTCCAGCCGGCTTACTCGCCTGACGAATATACAGCGCACATCTGCGAGAGCAACGGCTGGCACTATATGTGGTCGGTGCAGCACGATATAAATGGACTCGAAAAGCTCGTAGGCAAGAAGCGCTTTGCCGAGAAACTCGACAGCTTCTTCACCTATACCCCTGCAGCAAATGCCGAGCTGCCGCTGTTCAGCACCGGTATGATTGGTCAGTATGCGCATGGTAACGAGCCGAGCCATCACGCTGCCTACATCTTCAACAAGATTGGTCAGCCGCACAAGACCCAGAAGTATGTGCGCCAGATACTTAACGAACTCTACAACGACACGCCAGCCGGTCTGTGTGGAAACGAAGACTGCGGACAGACTTCAGCCTGGTATGTGTTCAGCGCATTGGGCTTCTATCCGTTGAATCCCGTCAGTTGCCAATATGAGATCGGTTCGCCGCTTTTCCGCAACGCAACGATACACTTGGAGAACGGCAATACGTTCAAGATTGTGACAGAAGGCTATTCGCCCGAGAAGTATCTTGTAAAAGAAGTGCTGCTCAACGGCAAGCGACTTCGCGGAACCGATATTTCGCATAATGACATCATGCAAGGCGGAACATTGACATTTGTGATGCAATAAACCCTATAAATAGTGTAAAAAATCTGAATGAATCAGTTTTTTTACACTATTTTTATTGTCGTATTAAAAGTTTTTGTATCTTTGCAGAAACAAATTATCACTTTTAAAACGAAAGTTTATGACAAAATATCTACTCGTTATATTACTTGCTATTTTCATGATGGGTGCTCCCAGTTTTGCAAAGGCAGATTGTATGCCCGAGATAGAACTCATTGACAACGTGCAAAAGCCCGTTATCTCAATCGAGGACAATGTCGTGCGCATTACAGAGGCTTGTGGCATGACCATGAGTGTCTACAATCTTGCCGGTGGCGCTCCTATTATGTCTGTAAAGATTGATAGTCAGGACAAACGATTTGATTTGAACTTGCCAAAAGGGATTTACATTATTAAGGTTGGCAAGATAGCACGTAAAATTGTTATTAAGTAACAAGTTTTGTCAACATCGAATTTGAATATTAGCAAGTTCTCTTTGTTCTTCTTTCTTATGGTCTTTGTTTTTTGCTCATGCCATAAGAAAGAAGATTTTGTGTGCGTATCCTTAAACGATTTCGATTCGTTGCGTACAGCCGGATACGACGTCTCAGCAGACAATGTGTTTTCTAATATACGCGCTTTGATGGGGTCGGACACGACCAACAGCATAGCAGATATTCATGCCCGCCGACATTATAGGGAGGATATGGATATGTTGTGGATTACGCGCGACGGCGTATCCTCAAACGCCGATACGCTGCTCACGTTCATACAGCGTGTCGATTCTTTCGGCTTTTCGCGCGAGAAGTTCTACTACTCGATGCTGAAGGAAGACCTGCAGCGCGTGCGTGTTCTCGATTTCGACTCACTTGAATCGTCAAGAAATACAGCCGATAAAGTGTTCGCCCGTTTGGAGTACTACCTTACAAAGGCTTTCCTGCGCTATACCGAAGGACAGCGTTTCGGTTTCATGAATCCTTTCCAAGCTTTTAACCGACTCGACAAGCGCAACGACGACACCGTTCATGTGTCCTACCGATCGCTGTACGGCTGGAATACCAGTCTGCCTGGCAGCAACTATCTTGCCACGGCTTGCAGCGTGATAAAGGGCGATGGCGAGAAGTTTACCGACTTTCTTGCCAAATCGAAGCCTCACAACCCGCTGTACAACAAATACGTAGCCGAACTCAACAAGACTAACGACAAGGCTTATCGCCGACTGCTGCTCTGCAATATGGAGCGTTGCCGTTGGGAGAACGACGGCGATTATCCGCAGTTGCACAAGAAGTATGTGGTTGTTAATGTGCCGGCTTTGCTTCTCTATGCCCACGACGGCGACGAACGTCTCGTGATGAAGGTGGCGGTAGGAACGTTTAAGACGAAGACACCGCTGCTCCACAGCAAGATAAAGCGAATGGATTTCAACCCCCAATGGATAATCCCGAAGAGCATAATAAAGACGAGCATTTTGCATCATGTAGGCGACCATGCCTATTTCGACCGTCACAACTACTTCGTGCGTGAGCGCAGCACCGGCAAGATTGTAGAACCCGAGAACGTGACGCGTGAGATGCTCCTCAGCGCCAACTATTCCGTTGTGCAGTGGGGCGGACGCGGCAATGCGCTCGGCAGGTTGATATTCCGATTCGATAACGATTACAGCATATACATGCACGACACCTCTTCGCCAGGAGTCTTCGCCCGCACGAACCGCATGGTATCGCATGGCTGCATACGTGTAGAGAAGCCATACGATCTGGCTGTCTTCATGCTCAAGGACAAAGATGAGGCGTTGATGGAGAAGATTAAATACTCTATGGCAGCCGATTTCAGCGAACGGCCGAGAGAATACGAAACGACAGACGAACGTCCAAAACGTTCGGAGGTGGTACGTAGCCTTAAGGTAGATCCGCTGGTGCCGGTATACATCACTTACTACACACTTTATCCCGACGCCGCCGGCAACCTTGTAAGGCATGAGGATATATACGGTTTCGACGGAATAATATACGAGAATATACAGAAGTATCTTTAATAAAGGGGTTCAAGGCAAATGGAAAGTGCTGAGAAGAACAAACTGTTTTCAGATATCGTCGTCCGATATAGCGAGAAACTATATTGGACGATACGCCGTATTGTGCTCAACCACGACGACGCCAACGATGTGATGCAGAATGTCTTCGTCAAGGCATGGAACAACCTTGAACAGTTTCAGGAGCGCTCAAAGATTTATACCTGGCTCTATCGTATAGCTATCAATGAGTCGCTCGATTTTCTGCGTCGTAAGCGCGATTTCGTTGCTTACGATACCGACCTTAGCGATGGGGTAGGCTCGCGCCTCATTGCCGACGAATATTTTGATGGCGACGCCACGCAAGCCCTTCTTCAGGAAGCCATCGCTACGTTGCCCGACGTGCAGCGCATAGTCTTCAACCTTCGCTATTTCGAAGAGATGAAGTATTCCGACATGAGCCATCTTCTGAACACGTCAGAAGGTGCATTGAAGGCCAGCTATCACATCGCCGTTAAGAAGATTCACGATTATATTGTAGGTAAATAGTCGCAGGTTTATACCGTTCGCGTTCGCCGTCCAATCGGTTTGCGTCCGCCGTCCAATCGGTTCGCGTCCGCCGTCCAGTCGGTTTGCGTTCGCCATCCAATCGGTTTGCGTTCGGAGCACGATGATAAAGTGTAACAAAATCATTGTAGGTTACAGAAAAACCGATGATACAATCAAGTCGTGATATGCATCTGCTTTGTGGCTTTGAAAGTATACAAGGAACTGGAGCGCATGCTGAAAGTCTCAGAGATTAAGATGAGCGTGGACAAGGTGCTTGCATTGGCTAAGACCATCACAACCATACAAATTAAGCTACCTCTGAACAAGGAGGTTTACACCCAAACCATGCTGATGGCAAGACATCAAAAAATAGCTAAACTCTTTGACGAAGATTTTTGGGTGACACGATGACGAAGTCAGGAAAAAGAGGGAATGTAAAAATACAGTAACAGTATTCTTACATTCCCTTTTCTCTATTATTTAAGCTTGAAAGTTATCGGCACGCTGTACTTCACATTTACCGGCTCGCCCTTCTGCTTGCCTGGCTTCCATGCAGGCATAGCCTTCACCACGCGTATAGCCTCTTCGTCAAGAACGGCATGACCTGCTGACTTTGTGATGTGTACGTCGCTTACGGTTCCGTCTTTTCTGACAACAAATCCGACGATAGCCTTGCCTTGCTGCTTTGCTTTGACAGCTGCCTGTGGATATTTCATGTTATTCATGAGAAATTCCATCATCGCCAATTGTCCGCCATTGAATTCGGGCATCTCCTCTACGGCGTCATGGATTTTCGTTTGGGTGGTTTTCTGTGGGTGAGGCTCTTTTGGCGTTTCACTCGCATTCGTACCATTGGAAAAAACGCTGACTGCCAATGTTGCCACCGGGATGACAAGTAATGCCTTGAGCATCATCCATCGGTTTGATCTTTTCTGGTTCATCATAATGATTCTTCGTTTTAGTGACTCTTTGTTAAGGTTGTTGGCAAATGGCTGCAGACGATTGCCGACCGCCTTGACTACAAGAAATTTTTGATATTGTGTTGCATCAATGCCTTTGTTTAATACTGCCTCATCCACCTCAAACTCGTGTATGGCTTTAAGGTTCTTGCCGATCAGCCACACGAACGGATTAAACCACTGTATGATAGTGGCGAATTGAAGAATGATGAGGTCTATGTAGTGGCGCAGACGTATATGCTCCTGCTCATGCGTCAGTACGAAACAGCGGTTGTTGGCGTAGTCGTCGTGGCTCATCACAATGTAATGGAAGAGGCAGAACGGACTTGTGGCATAATCGGTGAGGACAATGACATTGCCTTTGTTGTCGGTGATATGCTCGCATCGGCGCAGACGCAGCATCAGAGACATAGTCTGTATCGCTGTCAAGGATAACATAGCCACGCCACCGAGTGTATATATGCAGATAAGGATGTCTGTCAGACTCCATACAGACTGCTTGTTTGTGTTGCCGTCTATCAGTATTTCCGGCAGTTGAACCGCCTGACGAACCATGTCTATCGTTTGATTTGTACCACCGGTGAAATGAATCAATGGAATTATGAATGACAGGAGCAGGCATCCAAGGACAATTATTCTGTTTAGACGATGGAATGTCTCCTTTTCAAGCAATGGCATAATGCAAGTGTAGAGCAGTGCCAAGGTCAGGGTTGATTTTATAATATAAGGTAGTATCATAGGTCTGCTGTTCTTGAATTGTCTCTTTTCTCCGTTTCTTTGTCTATCAGACTTAGTATCTCCTCCAGTTCCTCATCCGAGATATTCTCTTCTTTAACAAAGAACGATATCAGCGAGTGTAAGCTGCCGCCAAAGAACGATTTCTTCACTTATTTCATAGCCTGTCGCGTGTATTCGGCTCTTGTTACGAGAGGGGGAAAACACGTAAGTCTTGCCACCACCGTCACGCTTGTAGGATGTGACGTACTTCTTATGGGTCAGAATCTTCATAAACGTGGCAATAGTGGAGTAGGCGGGACGAGGTTCGGGATAAGCGTCGATTATCTCGTGCGTAGTCATTCCACGACCGTTGTCCCACAGAATGCTCATTATCTGCATCTCGCCACGTGTTAATGTATTGAATTCTTTCATCTTTCCAATGATTGATGGGTTTATCTAATGTTTTAGATTTTCTATTGGCAAAGATACGTCAAAAGCCGATTCATTGGTTGCGGATACAACCATAAACAGTATGTAAGATATTGATTTTAACGTATATTATTAGATATTGAACTTTCGCAAGTTCAGAAGTTATAGAATTTAAAGCAGTTATGGAATTTAAAGCTGTATGTAAGGTTGTAGCTTTTTCTTAACCCCTTTGTCAATGCTTTAAAACCATCGTGCAATCCTGTTGCAACATTCCGGGCGTAACTTTGCAACCGTAAAAAGTTAGCAAAGAAGATGATGACTAAATGTAGCAACAGGATAGCCTTTGCAGCCACGGCGCTGCTTATGATTGGCTCCACAACGACAGCACTTGCCCAACAGCTTAAGGGCAATGTGGTGGACAAGAACTCTTACAAGACACTCATAGGTGCTGTCGTGACTGTGGAGGGCACTAACCTTAAAGCCGTCACAGACATTGACGGCAACTTCCAACTCAATGGACTCAAGAAAGGTACCTACACCTTAGATATTAATTTATTGCTGTCTGGTAAAACACAAAAGAGCATAAAAATCCTCCCCGAAGCCCCGTAAAATAGGACTTCGGGGTTTATTTTTTCAAAAGTAAGCCCCCTTAATCGAAAAGACTTGGTTCTGGTGGTGCTTTTTGCATCTCCTTTGCAAGGAAATCATTCCAAGTTTTCTCGGGATTTTCCATGAATGCGATAAAATGGCTCACCCGATAAACCAGGGGAATTAAGCATATATTTGGGTGACACGATGACGAAGTCAGGAAAAAGATACAAAAAAAGAGGATATTACGTAATGTAATATCCTCTTTTGTGACTCCGGCAGGATTATTACTCTACATACATTTGTATGTTGGATAATCACCTTTTATCACTGAATATCAATACCTTAGAGTTAGGATATTTTTTTGCTTTGCATTGTTGAATTTGTGAGTAACAAATGTGTAACAAACCGCAAAGTCCGTCTTTCCCACTTACATACATACTTTTTAACAAGTAAGATGTGAACTAATATTTTAAAGAACTCTATTTTACTTTTATAATAGCGATATGTATCACTATGTATTGTGTGAAAGTGTTAAATAGTTGGTATGTAGGTACAATTAATTGACATTTTGCTATTTTCTTAACTTTTTTCCTTATAATTTTGTTGCCGTTAAGTTCAACAGTAATAAGGCAGCTGCAAAAAAATCGGGTGGTGTTCTACTTGTAGAATTATCCTCACTATCACTATTGCAAAGGTACAAAAAATATGCGAGAAAACCGATAAAATCCGTACTTTTAACCTTTACTTTGTGTGGCTTTATGGTCTAACTACCCGACAAAGAAAACACTACTGGCGGACTTACTACTAACTAAAAAACGAGAATGCAAATGAAGTATATTAAAAACATCACTGCCTGGATCAGTGACATGAAACCTGGCGAGGTGAAGTCTGCCTACTTGCCATGTGACAGAGTCCAGACTTTAAACTGCCTAGCTTCACGCTTTAACCCAAATCGGTCATTAGGATTTCTCTGTGTCGTAC
>ULPT01027650.1_pt1 | contig 24344 bp, 18 predicted proteins | sample 1953751 | NCBI WGS metagenome assembly ULPT01 (sample SAMEA4835636, study PRJEB28245) | human gut metagenome | biome: gut microbiome; material: fecal sample | place: Denmark | collected 2008 | reverse complement strand
ATTTCCACATCCTTCAGCCACATATTCTCAGGCGGATATTCAGCCGGATATTATTCATATAAATGGGCTGAAGTGCTGGAGGCGGATGCCTTCTCTCTCTTCGAACAGAACGGTATCTTCGACAAGGCTACTGCAGAATCGTTCAGAAAAGAAATACTCTCCAGAGGCGACACTGAGGACCCTGCTGTCCTCTATAGGAACTTCCGCGGAAGGGATCCGCAGCCACAGGCATTGATGAAAAAACTTGGACTCGAATAGAGCCCAAGTTCAATTCCTGAACGACAGAACTGGAGTCCTGTCAATGTATTAATGTATTACTGTGCATCGACCTGTTTCTTCGGGTCCTTGAACAGTATCATGAACAGCACGCCGACTACGAGAGCGTAAGCCGCGAAGATGTACCAGGCTGTGCTCCAAGACGGCTCGGCTGCGTTATAGACGAATTTGTTCACGATTTCCTGAGCTCCGAGAGTTCCGATTGTCGCGCCTATACCATTGGTCATCAACATGAAGAGTCCCTGTGCGCTGGAACGGATTTTCTCGTCGGTTTTCATGTTTACATAGAGTGAACCTGAAATGTTGAAGAAGTCGAATGCCACTCCATATACGAGGCAGGACAATACGAACATCCACACTCCAGAGCCCGGGTTACCGACTCCGAACAGACCGAAGCGGAATACCCATGCGAACATTGCGATCAGCATCACCTTCTTGATTCCGAAGAACTTCATCGCGAAAGGAATGAGCAGGATGCACAATGTCTCAGACAGCTGGGACAGGGAAATCAATGCGTTTGCATTCTGGGCGCCCCAGGCATTGGCATATTCCGGAATCTCCTTGAAGTGGGTGATGAACGGATTTGCAAAGCCGTTGGTGATCTGGAGAGATACTCCCAGGAGCATTGAGAATATGAAGAAAATCGCCATGTCCTTTTTCTTGAACAATGCGAAAGCCTTGAGCCCGAAAGCTTCTGCGACAGATTTGGATTCGCCTCCTTTGGCCACTGGACAGGCAGGAAGAGTGAATGCGTATGCTGCCAGTACCAGTCCGATGACACCGGAGGTAAAGAACTGGTTATAAGACAATTGGAACTGAACTCCGTCGATTGACATGAAGTTCACGAAGAGCATGCTGCAGATGAAACCTACAGTACCGAAAACCCTGATAGGCGGAAAATCCTTCACGGTGTCCATGCCGAATTTCTCGAGTCCGGAGTAGGCTACGGAATTTGAGAGCGCGATGGTAGGCATGTAGAATGCCACGCTTATCGAGTAAAGGGAGAACAGAGTGGCGAAATTCACGCTGTCACCTGCCACAAGTCCGTAGTAGCCGGCTGCTATCATGGCAAGTCCAGCTATGCCGTGGCAGAGCCCGAGAACCTTCTGCGCCTGGATGTATTTGTCGGCGATAATGCCTATGATGGCAGGCATGAAAATGGAAACAATGCCCTGCATCGCATAGAAAATGCCGATTTTCGCCCCCAATCCGATATTGACAAGATAACTTCCCATTGAAGTCAAGTATGCACCCCAGATAGCATACTGAAGGAAATTCATAATTATCAGTCTGATGCTGATTCCGTTGTTTTTCATTGTAATTGAATTAGTGTTTTGAATATGCAAATGTACAAGTTTTTGTGGTAATTTTACTAACTTTGGAAGTTGGAACCAAAAAATGTCTGTCAATAGATGAAATTTGTCAAGATAGCAGCGGATTCGCAGTCATCGGCCAGATGCGGAATCATCACCACCGATCACGGCCAGATAGAGACACCTATATTCATGCCGGTAGGCACAGTAGGTTCAGTGAAGGGAGTTTACCACAGGGATTTGAAGGAAGATATCAAGGCTCAGATAATTCTTGGCAACACCTATCATCTGTACCTGCGCCCCGGACTTGATACATTGAAGGCGGCTGGCGGCCTGCACAAATTCATTTCATGGGACAAGCCGATATTGACGGACAGCGGAGGCTTCCAGGTATTCTCATTGACCGGAATCAGGAAACTGACGCCTGACGGCTGCACCTTCTCATCACATATCGACGGCTCGAGACACACCTTTACGCCTGAGAATAATGTTGATACTCAGCGTATTATCGGTGCTGATATCATGATGGCGCTGGACGAGTGCTGTCCGGGAGACGCTGACTACAACTATGCAAAGAAGTCATTGGAGATGACCCAGTCATGGCTGGAGCGTTACCTGAAGCGTTTCGACGAGACCGAGCCGCTTTACGGTTACAGCCAGGCCGTATTCCCGATCGTGCAGGGCTGCGTATATCCGGATTTGAGAAAACGTGCTGTGGAACATGTCGTGGCCCAGAACAGGGAAGGCTATGCCATCGGCGGCCTTGCAGTAGGGGAGCCTACCGAGAAGATGTACGAGATGCTTGAACTTGTGTGCCCGCTGCTTCCGGACGACAGACCGCGTTACCTGATGGGAGTGGGAACACCTGCCAATCTACTCGAAGGCATTGCCAGAGGCGTGGATATGTTCGACTGCGTAATGCCGACCCGAAACGGCCGCAACGGAATGCTGTTCACCTGGAACGGCATCATGAACATGCGCAACAAGAAGTGGGAGAATGATTTCTCTCTCATTGACCCGGAAGGCGCGTCTTTCGTGGACAGAACCTACACCAAGGCATATCTGAGGCATCTTTTCGTGGCAGGAGAAATGTTTGCGGCAATGATCGCGAGCGAGCACAACCTGGCATTCTACCTGGACCTCGTGAAGCAGGCGCGCGCCCATATCCTCGCAGGCGACTTCAAGGCATGGAAAGACGTTACGGTTAAAAGGATAATGACAAGACTTTAGTTGACTATGTTTCCAAAAAAACTGGATGTATATATCACGAAGAAGTTTATGCTGACCTTCTTCATCGCGATTCTCCTTATAATCGGAATAGTGATCATCTTCGACATAAGTGAGAAAATCGATGATTTCGTGGCCAAGCAGGCTCCTCTGAAGGAAATCATCTTCAGCTATTACGTGAATTTCGTCCCGTATTTCATGAATATGTTCAGCCCTCTGTTCGTGTTCATAACGGTCATATTCTTCACATCCAGAATGGCGGCCAACTCGGAAATCATCGCCATCCTTTCCTGCGGAATCAGTTTCCACCGGATGATGCTGCCGTATATTTTCTCCGCATCCGTCATCGCGCTGCTGTCGTTGGGCCTGAACCTTTTCGTCATACCGCGGGCCAATGCCGAGAGGCACGTCTTCGAGGCGGAATATACGAAGAAGAAAGCGCAGAAAATGGAGAGGAACATCCATTACCAGATAGCGCCGGGCCAGTTCGTATATGTGGAACAGTTCAGCAAGTACAACAATACGGCGTACAAGTTCACACTCGAGACCATCGAGCACAACCAGCTGGTTTCCAAGGTCTCAGCGGAGCGTGCAGTGTGGGACGCCTCCATCGGCGGATGGACATTGAAAAAATACTTCATCCGCGAATACAATGAAGCCGGACTCGAAGACAAGGTCAGATGCGGCGAGCAGCTCGATACCGTCATCAGCCTTACTGTGGATGACTTTTTCCGCAAGAAGAACACCGTCGAGGACCTGCCGTTCGAGCAGCTGAACGAGCTGATAAGTGTCCAGAAACTACGTGGCGACCCGAATGTGAAATACTCATTGATAGAAAAGCATACACGTTTTTCACTTCCTTTCTCCGCATTTATATTGACCATTATGGGCGTGGCATTGTCCTCAAGAAAGAAGAGGGGAGGCATCGGGTGGAACCTTGCGATAGGCATCGCCCTGAGTTTCTCGTACATTCTGTTCATGAGGTTCAGCCAGATGTTCGTATATACGGGGCTTATGCCGCCGTGGCTTGCGATCTGGCTCCCGAACATGATATTCGCGGTGATTGCCGGCGTCCTGTACAGGATAGCGCCTAAATAATCAGAAAATGTTCTTGATAAATAGCATATAACCAATTCAATATCATTATCATGGCGGAACACACACTCTCCCCGATGAAGCGCACAATTGTGGGCGTCCAATTCATGTTTGTGGCATTCGGCTCCACAGTCCTTGTGCCGATCCTGTGTCATCTCGACCCTGCTATCGCATTGCTCGCGGCAGGTCTCGGCACACTCCTCTTTCACGCTGTAACAGGCGGAAAAGTACCTATCTATTTGGGCAGCAGCTTTGCATTCATTGCCCCGATTATCAAGGCTACAGAACTTTACGGCCTTCCGGGAATGTTCTGCGGACTTATGGCAGTCGGTGTCGTATATATGCTTATGAGCCTGCTGGTCAAGGCATTCGGTATCAGCTTCATCAAGAAACTCTTCCCGCCTATCGTGATCGGACCTGTAATCATTCTCATCGGACTCTCGCTTGCCGGCTCAGGAGTCAATATGGCAAAGTCCAACTGGATATTGGCCCTCATATCATTGGCCGTGGCAGTAATAGCGTCGATCTGGGGTAAAGGTATCGTGAAACTTATTCCGGTAGTGTTCGGTGCAGTCGCCGGATATATCGTTTCCCTGATTTTCTATAGAAGTTCAATGGATTTCACCCCGGTAGCCGAGGCCTCCTGGTTCGCATTGCCGAAAATCGCGCACATGACATTCTCCTGGCAGGCAATCCTCTTTATGGCACCGGTTGCGATCGCACCTATCATCGAACACATCGGCGACATGTACGCCATCAGTTCCATTGCAGGAAAAGACTTCGTGAAAGATCCAGGCCTGCACAGGACATTGCTTGGAGACGGACTTTCATGCTGTCTTGCAGCGTTCCTCGGCGGCGCCCCTATAACTACATATTCAGAAGTCACCGGCGCGGTTTCCCTTACGAAAGTCACTGACCCTTCGGTACTTAGAATTGCAGGTGTCTCGGCAGTCGTGCTTGCCCTCATCGGTAAAGTGGGCGCTGTAATCCAGACCATACCTCAGGCCGTTCTCGGCGGCATCATGCTGCTCCTTTTCGGCAGCATTGCATCAGTCGGAGTAAGCAATATGATAGAATCACGAATCAATATGGGCTCCACCCGAAACCTCATTATCGCATCATTGATATTGACCATAGGCATCGGCGGCGCTGTCATCGATTTCGGATCATTCTCATTGGCAGGAATCGGTCTTGCGTCCATCGTGGGCGTAATCCTGAACCTCGTGCTTCCTCACGACAAAAAAGAACCGGAATATCTCGAGAAATAATGAAAGTAAAGATCGTAAACAAATCCAAGAATCCTTCACCTGCATATGCCACACCGCTTTCAGCAGGAATGGACATCAGAGCTGACATCAATGAGCCTATAACATTGGAGCCGCTCCACAGACAACTCATACCGACAGGCCTGTATATAGCTCTGCCTGAAGGGTTTGAATGTCAGGCAAGACCTCGCAGCGGACTGGCTGTGAAACATGGCATTACAGTCCTCAATACCCCGGGTACCATCGATGCGGACTATCGCGGAGAACTGAAAATCCTCCTCGTGAACCTGTCTGACGAGCCGTTCGTAATCGAGCCGGGCGAGCGTATCGCACAGCTTGTCGTGGCTAAACACGAGCATGTGGACTGGGAAGAAGTGGAAGTCCTGGATGAGACAGAAAGAGGCGAAGGCGGTTTTGGAAGTACTGGTGTAAAGTAATGGATATCAAAGAATTATATTCAGTATTCGTTAAATGTGGCTCGGTTGCGACAGACAGCCGTGCCATACGTGGCGGAGAACTTTTCTTCGCATTGAAAGGCGAAAATTTCGACGGAAACGAGTATGCGGTCAAGGCACTTGAGGCCGGAGCCGCTTATGCCGTGGTCAATGCAGATGCTCCAGTTGCAGGGAAGGCGGACTGCTACCCTTCAGAAAACGGAGGCAGCCGCATCATCAAGGCGGACGACACATTGGCACAGTTGCAGGCACTTGCCCGCTATCATCGTGAAAATGTTCTCGGCGAAGGCAACCATCTGACAGTCATAGGAATAACCGGGACGAACGGCAAGACCACCACTAAGGAACTGCTCAGGACCGTCCTCTCTGCCGGTCTCAGGACCGTCGCCACGGAAGGTAATCTGAACAATGACATAGGCGTCCCGCTTTCTTTGCTGAAAATCACGCCTGACACTCAGATTGCCATTATCGAAATGGGCGCAAGCCACCTGGACGATATCGCCAAACTCGTGAAAGTCAGCGAACCCGACTACGGCATCATCACCAACGTCGGCAAGGCCCACCTGCTCGGCTTCGGCAGTTTCGAAGGCGTCAAAAAAGCCAAGGGCAGCCTCTACGATTATGTCAATGAATTCGGCAAGGCGGTTTTTGTCAATCAGGATGACGAAGTTCTCAGGTCAATGTGTGCTGAGCGTGAAGGGCTGTCGATTGTCCCTTATGGCCTGAATACTGACGGATGCACCATTCTCGAGACCACGTCTGAATCTCCGTTCCTGAGGATAAAACTGTCTGACGGCAAGGTTATAAATACTTCATTGATAGGTAATTATAATTCGGCCAATGTTCTGGCAGCCCTCTGTGTCGGCAAATTCTTCGGCATCAGCGAGGACAAGGCATTGGCGGCAATCGCATCATACCGTCCTTCAAACAGCCGTTCACAGATGGTCCGCACTGAGCGCAACTCCCTGATCGTCGATGCCTATAACGCCAACCCTTCAAGCATGCGCGCAGCATTGATGAACTTCTTCAGTATCAATGCCTCACCTAAGGCCGTGCTGCTCGGAGATATGCGCGAACTTGGCGACGGCTCCGTGAATGAGCATAAGGAGATTTTGAAACTCCTGTCTGGAGCCGGCATTGACCGTATATATCTTGTAGGGGAAGAATTTCGTAAAGCATTGGAAGGCAGTGTAAAACTTGAGAATGTAAGCTGGTTCGCCACTTCAGCTGAGCTTGCTGAGGAACTCGCGCACAACCCGTTTTCAGGATATACCGCCCTCGTCAAGGGTTCGAGAGGAATCCAGATGGAAAAGACTATTCCTTCGTTGTAGTAGAATCGTCCTTTGTAGAAGTACCGATGGCTGCCGGCCGTTTTTTGTCAATGAATCTGGCGAAGAACCACCTGGCGGCCATTGCTATGATTGTACCATAGGAGCAGCCTATGACAGCGCCGACAATGACGTCTCCGAGATAATGCTTGCCTACGAATATCCTGCTGATGGACAGCAATGTAGCCCATATCAGTATCCACGTGATGTAGGCCCTGTAGGTATGCGTCTTGTCGTAGCGGAACAGTACGGATGAGCACAGGGCGAAGCCGAATGCATTGGCAGCGTGAGCGGAGAAGAAACCGTAGAAGTTGCCTCTGGTTTCCAATACGTGCAGCCCTCCGAAAATCATCCTTGAACTGTAGCACGGACGAAGTCTTGCCACGGAATATTTCAGGAGATTGGAAGTCTGGTCGCAGGCAAGAAGCGTAAGCCCCATGCATGCAATGGCGATAAGGCCCTTCTTCCACCCGAGCCTTTTTACGAAGAAAAATGCAATCAGGGCGTAGAGCGGAAACCAGACGGCCCTATCAGACATGAAGATCATGAACTGGTCAGAGGCGGGATGATGAAACTTGTTGATGAACAGCGTCAGAATCTGATCCCATCTGTGCAGTATATCCCAGAATACCAATTCCATACGTTATTCGTGCAATGCAGTCCAAAGTTCGTCCTTAAGCTCGTTCAGTCCGTCACCGGTAACAGAAGAGATGAAAACTGTCGGGATGTCTTTAGGCAATGTCCTCTTTATCTTCTTCTTGGTCTGCTCATCGATGATGTCGCACTTGGTGACAGCCAGAACCCTTTCTTTGTCAAGCAGTTCCGGATTGTACATCTTCAGCTCGTTCAGAAGAATCTTATATCCTTTTCCGATATGCTCCTCCTCGGCGGACACCATGAAAAGCAGCACGGAATTCCGCTCGATATGCCTGAGGAAACGCAGACCGATGCCCTTGCCCTCATGTGCGCCTTCGATAATGCCCGGAATATCAGCCATCACGAAAGACTTGTCATCGTGGTAGCGCACGATTCCGAGATTCGGTTCCAATGTCGTGAACGCGTAGTTCGCGATTTTCGGCTTGGCTGATGTTATGGCCGAGAGCAATGTGGACTTTCCGGCATTCGGAAAGCCTACCAGTCCGACGTCAGCAAGGATTTTCAGTTCCAATATGAACCATCCTTCCTCGCCTTCCTCGCCCGGCTGCGCATAACGCGGAGTCTGCTGGGTCGCCGACTTGAAATTGTTGTTTCCAAGTCCGCCCCTGCCGCCTCTGCAGAGAATCTTCTCCTCTCCGGGCTCCATCATGTCGAAAAGCACCTCGCCGCTCTCACCGTCCTTCACGACCGTGCCCACAGGAACGTCCAGGATGATGTCCTGCCCCTGCTTGCCCTTGCAAAGCGCCGCGCCGCCGTGTTCGCCGTTCTCAGCCTTCACGAACTTCTTGTATTTCAGATGGATCAATGTCCAGAACTGCGGATTTGCACGCAGTATTATGTGACCGCCCCTTCCGCCGTCCCCTCCGTCAGGTCCGCCTTTCGGAACATACTTGGCCCTGTGCAGATGTACCGAACCCGGTCCGCCATGCCCTGACGCACAGAAAATCTTCACATAATCTATAAAATTGCTGTCTGCCATAATAGCTTCTTTTTCAGAACTTTTTGTTTGAAAGCTCAATTTTCTCCACTTTTTACCCCGAAGGGCCTGATCCAGCAGGCTTTCAAGATGCAAAGTTAACGATTTCTTTTGATTTCCCTAAGCGGAAAAGCCCAGGCATTTTGTCAATGGTCTGACGGATTTCAGCGGGGTATTTCAGCGTAGCCTCGTTTGCTACAATGAATTCTTTTGCTCTCATTTTTTCTTGTCAAGTTCTTCTTCCAACAGTCGTATGCGGTTTTTGAGTTCTTCAATGGATGGCAACTGGTCCTGGATCTCTTTCACCTGGATATTGTTGTAAGATGCGACGCCCATAGGTGTCTGGACTCCTTTGAACGCATACTGAACTTCCGTTTCGTCTTTGTTGCTGCAAATAAGCAGACCGATGGTCGGATTCTGAGACGGTGTTTTAATCAGGTCGTCCACGGCGTTGACGTAGAAATTGAGCTTGCCGGCGAATTCCGGTTGGAAAGGCACCGCTTTGAGTTCAACCACGATGTAGCAGTTGAGCTGTATGTGAAAGAAAAGCATGTCCAGTTTCCTCGTCTTTCCTGCCACAATGATCTGCTTCTGCCGGCCAAGGTAAGCGAATCCTGTTCCGAGTTCCAGAAGGAAGGCGGTAAGATGTTTCTCTAACTCTGTCTCCAACTCTTCTTCCTCGTAGCCTTTTTTCAGGGATGCGAAACCGAAATCGTAGGTGTCTTTGGTAATGGCTTGAGCCAGTTCGCTTTGAGGGGAAGGAAGCTTATCACTGAAGTTGGTGATGGCTCCGCCGGACGTATGGAAATAGTCTGCCTTGATGCAATTCATCAGGGTATTGCGGCTCCAGCCTTCTGTGGCGGCATGTACAATATAGAAGATGGCTTCTTCGATATTCTTACACTTGGAGACAATCTCTACGTGGTGGCGCCATGGAATCAATGCCAGCAATGCGGGAAAACGAATTCCGCCCATATCCGGATTATCTTCGTTTGCTATTTCTCCACCAAGCTGGTGGAGTTTCTTGGCGACTTGATAATCAGCAGATTGGATTTCTCCACCAAGTTGGTGGAGTTTTTGTCCGTTATCCGTATAGAAACGATACCACTGCTTCATGTACCACAGATTCGTGGTGCTGAATCCCTTGGATTCCGGAAACGCAGCCTGAAGATCCAGGCTGACTTGCTCAACAATGCCGGAGCCCCATCTCTCTTCAGCCTTGCGCATCACAAGGTCGCGCCCAAGTTGCCAGTTGAAAAGCAACTGCTCGACATTGATCTTTACAGAGGCTCTAATCTGAGCATTGCGGTACCGGGCTTTGATTTCTCCGAGCCACTGCATGTACTCCTGGTCTATTTTCACGTCGTGAATCTTCACGACTTTCGGTGCATCATTTTTCATAGTGCGAATGCTACAAAATTTCCAGCCTTCACAAATCCTGCCTTTTCCATTATAAATATACTTTATAACTCTACATACATTGCTGACAGGTGTCGGTTTTCGCTACAGCCACCTGCATCAGCCCCCATACGGAAACACAAATTTAACGATTTTTCTGATTTGCAAAAGAGCGGAAGTCATTGAAAAATCCATCGTTTTGATTATTTTTGCAGCTCGTTTTCGCGCCTTGAATGGAGGATTGCGGAACGATAAGAATGGACTTTTAAATATCAAATGCTATGGGACTTATACCTATCTACACCTGGACCAAGGGAATACGGAATTTTGATCATAGAAGAAAGGCATTCAGAAACCAGCCGTGGGCACAGGGCGTCGTCCTGCTCGCCTGCGTAGTCGTGGCCATGCTGCTGGCGAACCTCCCGTTCACCAAAGGCTTCTATCACGACTTCCTGAACTCCAGCATAACCCTGTTCCTCAGCGCCCCGTCAGGCAACGGAGTCTATTTCCCGCACGGAATGACAGTCGAAAGTTTTGTCAATGACATACTTATGACAATCTTCTTCTTCACTGTCGGCCTGGAAATCCGCAGAGAAATGAAAGTCGGCGAACTCTCAACAGTGAAGAAAGCCCTCATGCCTGTAATCGCGGCATTCGGCGGAGTCGTGGCCCCTGCATTGATATTCACACTGGTAAACCACGGCACAGCAGCCGCCTCAGGCTGGGGAATCCCTACAGCCACTGACATCGCATTTGCAGTCGGCATCCTGTCCATACTCGGCGACAGAGTACCGGTATCACTCAAAGTGTTTCTCACCGCATTGGCCATAGCCGATGACCTTATCGCTATACTGGTAGTGGCGTTATTCTACGGCGGCACCATCCGACTGGACCTGCTCGCGATCGCAGTCGTCCTCATCTGTCTCGTCGTACTCATGAACAAGCTCGGCGAAAAACGCGTCTGGTTCTACCTCGTGCCTGCCATCATCATCTGGAGCCTCTTCTACTACGCCGGCATACATTCCACCATGTCCGGAGTAGTAATGGCCTTCCTGATACCTATGACACCGCGTTTCTCAGAAGCATACTTCCAGCGTAAACGCAAACAGTACGAAAGACGTATTGCCGAATACAGTGGCATAGAATCCACAGCTTCCGGCTTTCCTAACGGCCCTCAAAGACATTGTCTCAGAAGACTTTCCGTCATCTCACGCGACTCCATCAGCATGAGCAGCAGACTCGAACACCTGCTCTCTCCGTGGGTGAACTTCCTCATCATGCCGATATTCGCGCTGGCCAATGCCGGAGTCGAAATCCCTGACCTGTCTTATTTCAATGTCTTCAGTTTCGATGCCGCACTCGGCGGAGTAGGAATGGGAATTTTCCTCGGACTCCTTATCGGCAAACCGCTCGGAATCTCATTGGCAAGCTTCATCGCCATCAAACTCCGTATCGGAGAGATGCCTTCACGTGCTACCTGGAGAATGCTTGTAGCCGTAGCCTGCCTCGGAGGAATCGGATTTACAATGTCCATTTTCGTAGATACCCTCTCATTCAGCAACCAGGCACCTGAGGTTACGTCAATGCTGCGTGACATGGGCAAGGTGGCAGTGCTGATGGGCTCCCTCTGTGCAGGACTTCTCGGCAGTCTGCTCATCAATATCGAACACCGTCTCGAATCCAAGAAAGCTGCTTAAACTGCTATGGGACTGTGACTTAGAATCTGAGTTCCAGTCCCATGTTCACTACGAAACAATGCGGAGACTTCACCTTCCCGGCCGGAGTGTCCGTATATCGGTGCGTCATGCGCCATACTGCATCCACCCTCACCAGACGAAAAATGTTCGTGAGTCCCACGCCCATCTCCACATAAGGCTTGTTCAGCATGTTCATGCCCGCAGGGAAAAGCATCGGCGCATTGACCGAATTCGGATTGCCGATAATGCCGTTGTTCTTCTGTGACAATGTGCCGTAGGCCGCCTTGAGCGTGAAGACCTCGCGGATTTTCGTCTTTTTCAGAAGCGGAATCTTGCCGATGAAGAACCCGCCGAAATTATGCTCCCAGAACAATGTAGTCCATGTATCTGAAGCGAACTCATAGAACTCCATGCACGAGAACGAACTGTGGTCGAGAATATAAGTTCCGTTGCCTTCATGCAACTTCAGCATTGGATAAGGCACTGTGCCGACGATTTTTCCGGCAGTGAACTTGATCTTGGACATTCCCACCGGCGGAATCTTCAGCTTGTAATCTATGGACAGTTCACTCCTGAAATAACTGTATTCATTCTTTCCGATACCCTTCAGCGAGCCCATCAGGTCCAGCGTGAAGACAGGGTAGTCCGAATGCAGATACGACTTTTCGAACGTTCCTCTTGCCACAGTCTCGTCTTTGGAGAACCTGGCTATCACTCTCAAGTCATTGGAGCCCACGGAATTGACCCTTACTGTGTCCATGGAAGAGCCGTCCGCAGCAGTAATTACCCTGTCCATCGGCACGAACATATTAGAGAATATCCTCCTGAACTCCAGAGAGGTCGATGTGTTCAGCCACGGCCGGATTTCCCAGTCATAAGTCGCTGAATATTCATTGACAAGACTCCTCTTCTCGCTGCCTCTCTTGCGAAGAAGCGATGACAAGATATTCATGTCATTGAACGCATTCTTGCCCTTTCCGAGCTGCAGGATATCGTGCTTTCCGCTTATAGTCAGCTTCATGGTAGGCTGCTTGCTGAACATCCATTCCAGAGAACCTCCGCCCTTGAACTCCTTGTCCTTGAAACCATAGCCCAGATAGCCCTCAATCCTGAATTTCTTGCTCAGCTCTGATGTGGTACGCGCCCCGAACGAAACCCTGTTGCCTTCAGTGTCATTGAAACTGTACAGCCGAGAATACGGCCCGAAAGCGATGTATTTCGTCTCCAAGTACCCCGAAACCACAGTATTCACGATATTATATACGGTATTGTACAGCGGAACCTGCTTGATGGAGTCCACCATATTGTAGATATTCTGCTCCTTTTCCGATAACTTGTACGGCCTGGCCTCGCTCCACCACGCCTCATCCTTTTTCCCCGCATCCTTCATCACGTGCACGGAAGTCGCGTGGGCCTGCTGGACCAGTTTCCTTGCCGGCTCACCCAGCACCGGATTCATATAATCTATCTGACGGTTGCCCAGGAACGACACGAACTTGGAAGAATCACTCATCGTCACGGAAAAATCCACGTACAGCTTGTCCTGCTTGTAGAACCAGAGCGAATCCCCGACCAGCTGGTCAGTACGGTCTATCACCATGTCCCTGATCCAGTTCACATTCGCCCCTTTCATCATTTTCGCATGAATCTCCCTCAGCGCGAAAGTTTCCGAGTCAATGTTCATTTCCCCGTCGAAGACCGTCGAGGACACGCCCCTGCCGGGATGGAACCTGATTTTCCAAGTCTTTCTTCCGTCAATGTTGAGGCTGTCCACCAGATAATAATTATAGTAAACGCTTCCGTTGGACGACAGCGGAGACGGAATCTGCACATTGAAGGCATTGATGAAATTGTTGTAGAAATTCGTCTTCAGGTGCATGCTGCCGGTAAACTGCGAAATGGCATTGTCCTCATTGAAACCGGAAATCCTAGTCGCCTCTATGGCTTCCTTGCTGATATCCGGAGAAATGCTGTGGTATCTCTTGGCCCGCGTCTCCGAAATCATCACCGGAAGAAAAGGCTGGCCGGAAACCACAGACGTGTCCATATAGTCGAAGATGAAGCCGAAGTTCCTGCGTATCATACGGTTGCGCAAGTTGCGGTCAGGATTTGTCAGGTCCAGTTCCATCTTGGTGTAGATGTCGCAGGCATAGGCATCACGGCGTTCCGGGTCATTGACCTTCTTGTGCTCGTCGATCTGCTTCAGAATCCATTTCATATACCGGTTGTCCGGCTTTACCACTGCCGCATTGAGCGAAGAAGTGACAGGATGGAGCCTGAAATCCACCTCGCTGAATGCCCTGCGGCTCACTCGTATCATCTGAGTCTCATATCCTAACAGCGCCGCGCACAGCGTATTTGCCGTAGAATCACGTGTCTCCATAGAATAATACCCTTCCAGGTCGGTGGAAACGCCTATGGTCGTCCCATAGAAATATACGGCGGCGAAAGGTATTCCTTCACCGCTTTCCGAATCTGTCACCCTGCCTTTCACCTTGGTAGCCTGAGCTCCCGCCGAAACGGAGAAAAATATGGTCATCAAGGTCGTCAGAACAACATTTATGTATATTTTTTTCCTCATTTTCTTCACACAAAAACTCCCAAATATATACAAACCTCACTAAAATACGAAACTTTCATTATCTTTGTGCAACCAAATTCGACATACATATGATTAATGTGGCTATTTTCGTGTCCGGAAGCGGAACGAACTGCGAATCCCTCATCCGTCATTTCAGCGGCTCTGATAAAGTCAAGATTTCTGTAGTCCTGAGCAATAAGGCCGACGCATATGCCCTTGTACGGGCGCAGAATCACGGGATACCCACAGTAGTCATGCCCAAGAAAGACTTCAACGACGAGTCCAAGCTGATGCCTCTGATGAAGGAATTCGGAATCGACTTCATCGTCCTCGCAGGATTTCTGCTCGTCGTACCAGATTTTCTTATCAATGCCTATGACCACAGGATGATAAATCTTCACCCTGCGCTCCTGCCCAAATTCGGTGGGATCGGTATGTATGGACATCACGTTCATGAAGCAGTAAAAGCAGCCGGAGAAACAGAGACTGGAATGACTGTTCATTACGTAAGTAATACCGTGGACGGCGGTGAGATCATAGCCCAGCGCTCTACTCCGCTGACTCCTGATGATACTCCTGAAACAATAGCAGAAAAAGAACATTTGCTCGAGATGCGTTTCTTTTCAGAAATCGTGGAGTCCGTCATTTTAGGCATATAAACTGGTTCATTTAGGTTCATTTTTTGTAAAAAACTATCAAAACGAAAAATATTGATAACTATTTTTTCGTTTTGATTTTCGACCAAAAGAACATAATTCTCACCTACGCTAAAATTTGGCCTATGTGCCATAATTTGCGTGTAAGGCACATATCCTAAGCCAAAAATTGGCGTATGTTGATTTTTGCCAAAAATTGTCTGGGGGGGGGTGGCTAAATAGCACTTTTTGCCAAATTTACACCCCTGTATTTAGAAAAAATATATTTGCAAATTTCAATTCTCGAAACTAATTTTGTTCCAAGTTTTCAATAAAAACAAAGGCAAGTGAAATGTCCTCGGGACCCGTTCCCGACAGTGTAATATTTTAAGAACTGATATAAGTAGATGGCAAGGATTACAAAGCGGCTTCTGACAGTTGTTCTTCTGATTTCGGCCCTGTTTTCGGGTCAAGTCGGAGTTTCAGCTCAAGAAGCGACAACTCTTGATACCGGGCGTTCGGTTTCTGCACGATCTGTGGAGAGACGCTTTGCGATATATTATTGGCTGGACAGGGTCGATATCGATGAGCATTATCTTGACAACGAGTGGCAGATTGCGCAGATCCGCAAATACCTCCTTATTTCCCCTAAAATAGACAGCATCACCATTTCTTCCTATGCATCTCCTGAGGGTGTGTATGAGCGCAACGTATGGCTCGCCCGCAAGAGAGCAGAGGCTGCACGCCGTTTCATCGTGAAAAATATCCCTGAAGGCTCGTCTCTGAACGGGGACAAGATCGTCCTCAGGCCGCAGAATGAGAACTGGGACGGACTCAGAGCGGAAATCGAGGCCAACTACAAGCTTCAGAACAAGGACCGCGTCCTCCGCATCCTCGATTCCAAGGTGGGCAATGACACCAAGAAATGGCGTATCCAGCATCTGGACAACGGCTACACTTGGCATTATATAATAGTGAACCACATGCCTAAACTCCGACTCGCTACCTGGATCTGCGTCTGGGTGGATCCGGAAGTTCCTGTGCTGGAAGCAGTCAGACCTGATGTTCCTCTGAAATCCGAGAGCAGCATGGCATTGATTCCTCAGACTTATGTTCCTACAGAATTTACTCCGTCCGTGGCAGGCAAACCTGCTTACGAGCGCCAGATGATACTTGCCGGCAGAACCAACCTTCTCGTTCCGGGACTCAATTTCGGCATCGAGATTCCTATCGGAAGACATATTTCCATCGGAGCCGACTACTGGTACCCTTGGTGGCTTGCCAATAACAACAAGTACTGCGGTGAGATGCTCGGCTGGTTTATCGACGGAAAGTATTGGTTTACAGGACGTAACGGCAAATATGAATGGACACGTGCCGACAAGCTCAAAGGCCACGCGCTCGGAATCTATGCCGGCTGCGGCTACTATGACTACCAGAAGAAGATGAGCGGCTACCAGGGTGAATACATCGATTTCGGTGTGGACTACACCTTCGGCCTGCCTATCGGAAGACGTGACCACAAGTGGATGCGTATGGAATTCAATATCGGTGTCGGCTGTATGATGACACAGGCCCGTCACTACACCCCGACCCATGACTACTCGCAGCTCATCAAGGACCCTGGCATCAAGCAGAAGTACTACACCTTCTTCGGTCCTACCAGAGCCGGAATCTCGTTTGTCCTGCCGATCATCGTGAAACATAAAGTGAAAGGAGGCGAGCGATGAAAAAGATAATGATACTTGCACTCGCATTGACAGTGCTCTTCTCAGCCCCTTCCTGCAAGAGGCGTCCGCTCAGCGATGCTGACTATAATGTCAATGTCGTATTCAACATAGACCAGAACATCTTGAACGGTCCGGAAATGACGGAGCCGGAAATGATGAGAGTCGCGTTCTTCGACCATAACAACGGAACCCTCGTCGCCCAGGCATATCTCCCTCCTCAGGGAGGCCAGGTGTCAGTGCTGCCGGGAAGATCCTATGACGTGTTGGCCTACAACTTCGGTACGCAGGTCACTTTCATACAGAACGAAAACACCTTCGGCCGCATCAGCGCCACGACCAACCAGATTGCCGACTCGTTCAAGAGTAAGCTCAAGAGCCGCGGTACTCGAAGCCCCGGCGACGAAACAGAAGAGACCATCGTTTATGACCCTGACCACCTCTTCGTAGGCCGCCTGATGAATGTGGACATGCCTGCCCGTTCGGTGGAGTCTCCGGAAGTGACATTGACAATAGACTGTCAGACAGTCGTGCAGTCGTGGATACTTTGCGTGAACAAGATCAAGGGTGCCCAGTATGTGGGTTCCATCTCGGCCGTCATCACCGGGCTGTCGCAATACCACAGGCTCGGCCCTGGAAATCGCTCCGAAGAAGTCGCGTCAGTGTTTTTCGATGTCCGGAACTTGGACAGAGACGGATTTCTCGATGCCAGGTTCAATACCTTCGGACGGTCTCCTAAGCGTGGCGAACGGCAGATCCTGTCCCTCGTCATCACCGACGTCGCAGGTAAAGGATATATTTTCAATGTGGACATCTCCGACCAGTTTATCGACAATCCGCGTCAGTATATCCTCGTGAACACTGACGATATCGAGATTCCGGAGCCTGAACACAAGGAAGGAGGCGGACTTGCGCCGTCAGTGGATGAATGGAAAGACATCAATACGAACATAAACATTTAAATTTTCTTAATACTGTATTAAAAATGAAAAAAATTATTTCAATCGTGCTTGGAGTTGCCGCACTGGCAGCCTGCACCAAAACATCAGTAAGCTATGAGCAGCCTGGTGAGATCGCTCTTGCTCCTGTAACAAGAGCCAATATGACTAAAGCTGCCATTACTGGAACAACATTCCCTACCACCAACGACATGGGAGTTTATGCTTTCTATAACGCAGGCAAAGTTAAAGACACTCCGAAAGGTGATTTCCTTGCAGGTTCAGCTGCTTATCTGAAGGATGTGAAATTTGTCAACAGGGCAGGCTCCGGTAACTGGGGCGGTGATGGAAAAAGTTATTATTGGCCAAAGACCGGTTCGCTTGTATTCGCAGCTTACTCGCCAAGCGTAGCAGAACTTGCTTATGATGAGCAGAAGGATGAGTTCTCTGCGACAAGCTATGTTCAGAGCGAAGATCTCTCTAGTACTGTGGACCTTCTCTGGAGTCCTATGACAGCTAAATCTCATGACAAGACTACTGCAGCTGTTCCAATGGTATTCTATCACGCTATGTCTTGGGTTACTGTTCAGGCAGTAGCTGCAAATTCGGAATCTAATAGTCAGTTCAAAATCAAATCAGTTGAATTGAACGGTATCGTAAATAAAGGAGCATTCAAGACTGCTGGCGCTACGATTACTTGGACCCCTTCTGAAACTGATAAAAAGACACTCACAGTTTTCAGCGATAATAATTATAAAGAGGTTGAGCTGCCGACTGCTGAAAAACCTGTTCAAGCACTTGAGAATAATGCAAAAGGAACTGTAGTTATCCCTCAAACTCTTGGCAAAGATGTTACTCTTACAGTAGTATTCTCTCAGTTGATGCCTACTGGCAAATGGTCTGCAGACCAGCCCCTTACTTTCCAACTTAATGAATGTAAGGCAGGTGATCCTGCTGTTGCACTTAACGAGTGGAAAAATGGCAAGCACTATATCTACACACTGAATTTCAACATCAAGGGTGCTGACGGCGAAAATGAAATTCTCATCGCTCCTAAACTCAAGGATTGGGAAGATGTTACTGCCAGCGGTATCAATGCTCAGTAAGCGTTTGCAGATAGTTTAATTTTAGTTATAGTATGAAAATCCTTTCCAAAATATTAGTACTGCTTCTGACAGCAGGCGTGTCATCAAGTTGCTTGTCACATCTCAAATATGACAAGACTACGGGTGAAATCAGATTGAGACCGGTTGTAGGCTTGGGTACCAGATCTGGAGAGGATTTCATTCCTTTTCCGGAAGACAGGGAGTTCCGCGTCACTGCGGTCTCCCGGGATTCCGGTGAAAAATATCTGGACGATGTCATTGTCAAGTCCCGTGGCGCCAGAGGCTGGTTCCCTGAGAACTCTCCACAGTGGCCATATGACCAGTCATTGACATTTGCAGGATATTATCCTACAGACCTTCAGGTAACCTGTGACCGTGAATGCAATCTCAAGATCGATTCGTACACGGTGGAAGGCAAGGGCATAGACATCCTTTTGGCAGAAACCGACAGGGCCTATACCAAGAACGACAGTATCGTGGGATTTCCGTTCCGCCACGCATTGACCAAGATGGACTTTCGCGTGAAGCAGACATTGAACTTGGAAACCCGCGTCAAAATTCAGAAAATCGAGCTTTGCGGCATTTTCAGGCAGGGAAGCTACGATTCTTCGGCATCACCGGACTGGAGATCGTCAGGGCAGAAAAGCGACCTCACCATATTTGAGGCTGACGGAGAAGGTGTCGAAGTGTATAAGATGTCTCCATCCTATTTGGGCGGCAGCTGGTTTGTCCTTCCGCAGGACGGCGGCGCGTCCATCAGAGTTACGTTTGCTCTTTCTACAGCCGGGAGCGAATGGCTTGGCAACCAGACTGTTGAAACACCTGCAGTGCTTAAGGAGTGGTTGTCCGACAGGCACTACACATATACGCTCAATATCCAGGAACCTGGTCCGGAAGATACTACCGGAGACCCGTTCGTGCTGAAATACACTACGGGCATAAGCAGCTGGGACGAGCGACTTTCAGATTAATTGAAGATGATGAAAACTGATATCAAATATAGTTTGGCTTCTGTAGCGGCGCTGCTTGTCTCGCTTGGCTCCTGTACTACTGTCAGGGTCGAGCCGGATGAAGTGGTGAGTCGTGGTGATGAAATCCTGTTCATCGCCGGTTCCACTGAACCCGGTACGAGAGCGATGCTTGATGCCGGTTCGTTCAGACAGGTGGGCAATGCATTGAAAATCTTCGATATATATTCTCCTACCGCTACTTGGGCTACTGCCGAATTCTATATCCGCAATGCCAATGCCGTCTGCAATTCTGCTGCGGCCGGCTCCGTATGGCCTTTCTATAAAGGACTTGATGTGGCATCTGGTCAGGAACATTATTACTGGACCAAGATGGGTTCGCACAGGTTCTATGGCGTGGCCAATAAAATGGCGGGCAAGACTATTCCTGCAGACTGGAAATTCAATGATGAACATAAGGTTTTTTCAGTCCCTGCAACTTTCAATACTTATAATACTGACAAAGAGCAGTTCGACCTGATCTATTCCAATATAGCAGAGCGCAATCTGAACACTGGCGCGGGCACTGGCCCTGTAGAGTTGCAGTTTCGCCATCTGTTCGCCGGATATGCGTTCACACTGAAAAATGACAGCCCTAATCCTCTCAAGATTACCTCTGTGAGGCTGAAGGTGGGCAATTCCTGTACCGCGACCATAAATTACGGCTTGGCTTGGGACCCTAATAATACCGGTAGTCCTGAGATTGAATATACCTCTATGGTAATGGATCCTGCAGAGGGTATTCCGGGAGCTGCCGTTGAAGGCGGTGCAGATGTTACCATCGCATCCGGCTCTACTGTGAACCTTATGATTCCGGGTAAGACATATACGGACGCTACTTTTCCCGTGGCGGATTATCGTCTGATATGGCCGCAGCAGCTGGACATTACGAATGCGGCGAAGGGACCTGGTGAAGGCGGAGCCGAGGGCGAATCGCTTGGTGCCAAGGTGCTGGAGATTAAGTATGAGACAACGGTGACGAAGACGGCTATTGTGGATTATGAGCATTATGACTGGACTGATGGGACTGGACAGTATTATGTTACTTTTGAGTATGTAGGGCCTGATAAAGGGGATTATACGAAAACTACTACTCTGTATTATTATAATAATAGTTGGAATCTGGATTATAAATATATATTTGCTGGAAAAAATAAAGGTAGTTATAAAGCCGTAAACGCGTATACAGCTAATAATTATATTAAAAAATATATAAAGACTACCACCCCTATTGAAGAATCTACCACAACCACTGTCACCAAGACCATCAACATAAATCTTGCGAACATCACCAAGGCTAAGCTTTGGGATGCAGGCAACAGATATCTCTACAACCTGGTTTACAGCAATGACGCCATCGGCGCGCAAGTGACCGTGATGAACTGGGAAGGCGACAAAGGCGGAGATGTGACATTTGAATAATGAAGGGAATTATGAAACACTATATTGTAAACATACTGGTCGCTGCGGCATTGACCTTATGCTCATTGGCCTCCTGCGTGAAAGAGAACATCAGCGCTCCTGACCACGGGGAAGGAACCGTGTATCTCTCGCTCAATGTCTTTTCCGGCGGCATGGATCAGGTCATCGTCAAGAGCCCGTGGGACCCGAACGATGACAATGAGCGTGCTGTGGAGAATCTCCGAATCTATATTTTCTCCAAGGCTACTGGCAATCTCGTGGGATACAAGTATTTCTCGAAAGACGACTTGACTTTTACGGATGACAGTTCCCAGCCAGGTTACGACCGCACGGCTACTGTCAGCAATATCCCGACCTCCACCGGCGAAGTATATATCTACGCTATTGCCAATGCAAGGACTTCGCAGTACAAGGTTACTGACAATGCCATCCTCGATATCGATGAGTCGAATCTTTCACATCTTACCCGCGAAACCTTCCTGTCGGCTACCTGTACCCGTCAGCTCGGCTCCATAAACCCAGCCGACAACCGTTTCGTGATGAGCGGCTTTGCCAATGATGGTAAACATGTGACCATAGCGAGAAAAGCAGGCACGACGCAGCAGGCTGAAATCACGTCTCCGACAGATGACGACCATAAGCGTGTGAAACTGTATAAAATCCTGTCCAAGAACAAGATAACAGTCAAGACGGAAGGCAATGTTACATTCAAGCCGGAGTACATGGAGATTCACAATGTGCCTCAGGTCTATGGCTTGATGCGCGGTAATAATGTAGCGCCTTCAGGTTTTGAGACGTTTGACCGAATCATTTGGTCAGAGAACAGCTATCAATTCTATCTTCCTGCCAATGTCCAGACTACGACAGCATCGCCTGCTACCTTCAATGAACGTGAGAAGAATACTTACGATGATACCGGCAAGAAGACCTTTGTCAATGCACCTGCGAATGCCACCTATGTTGTCATTCACGGTAAATATCAGGGCGGCGATTATGCGGGCGATTTGAGTTATACCGTTCATTTGGGAGATTTTACGCATAACATGTCGGATTTCTCGGTCGCTGCAAACAGCAACTATGAATATACATTGACCATAAAGGGCGTGAATAACTTTATCGCTGAGTCCCAAAAGATAGCTGGTGTGGACGACCCTGGTTCTGAGGGAGTTGTCATCTTCAAAGGAACTGATATCCTGGAGGTGGACTGTCATTACGAGGCGAGGGTGATGAAGTTTTCCATGTCTGAACTGAATAAGCTCATCAATGTTGAAAAATACGGCTATATCCTGAAAATCCAGACAGCGTTCTGTGAGACAATATCGATGATTGTGGACGAAAACGGCAATATTTACGATGCTGCTGAATTCAAGACTCATCATGAGAACCCTACAGTGCTCACTACGGTCGGAACTAACGGTATGCCTGTGGATGTATCCAAAATTCTGATAAGCGGAAATGAGGCGGATTTCGACTGGGTGCGTTTTGTGAAGAATACGGGAAAGTATTATTCCGATTATACTCCTTCGCAAAAACCTGGTTCTAAGGTTTCATCCTCCCATGCTATCTCAGACGTGTGCGCATATCCTGGCAGAGCTAATACTCAGACCATATTCCAATTCTTGCGGGATTTGTATAAGGCGGGCAAGGAACAGACTACATCATATTTCAATGCTACAGGCTCGTCAGTCTATGTTACCTGCTTTGTGGATGAAAACTACTATCCGAAAAAGAACTGGACCGAGTATGTGAACAAATCTGAGCCGCGCCGAATATATTTTGCCAATGACCTTTTCGTCAGTGCGGACGGTCAAAGTTCTTTCGCTCGAGCAAAATATGTGGTTTCTCAGAAATCCATCTGGACATTCTATGAATTGGACCCGACATTGAAGCCGTTCGGTCTTGAGTCAGTTTCTGAGGAGAAGGCTCAGGGCGTGGATGTTGTGAAAGGAACGAATAGTCTTAATGTTCCGTGGGATGGAAGGGCTTCTGCGATTTCCAATAATAAAAATAAAGGGTTCTATGCGAACTCGACCAAGAGTACGGGTAAGCAGGATATATATACTGGTGCATATAAAGCCTGTATGAGCCGTAACCGTGATGAAGATGGTGACGGAACAATTGACGAAAATGAGATAAAATGGTATCTCGCTTCTGTGGATCAATATAAAGGTATGTGGGCAGGAGAGGAGGCCTTTGATACTGATGCGAGATTGTTCAAGGCGACTGAAAGTGAGTGGGCGGCTTTGAAAAAGGCTTTTGGCAATGGAGACGATTCGAAATTGTCGCCATGGCATTATTTTACTTGTTCTTCTGCGAATACTTTCTGGGCTGAGGAAGGGTGTGCTACAGGAACAAATGGTAGTGCAACTATGGTCAGATGTATAAGAACATTGGCGTCAAACTCAGAAGGATTGGAAAGTGCGGAGACGTACTATTCCTATAAAGACAATATTGTGGAGTTGAAATTGAATGACGTAGCACTTCGAACTCACCAGTCAGGCGGTTTCCAAACTTATTTCGAAAGAGGTAAGGATAGTAATAAACTTTACAAGAAGTTTAAGATTGCAAGTGCAAATTTGACAGGTGGCCCTTATTCTAAGACGCAGGTCATCAGTACTGCTAAAGGAAGTGGCTTTATTAATTCAAGCGATGATGTCTGCCAAAAGGCCGCTGGATATGGTGGCTCTTGGCGAGTCCCGAACCAGAGAGAATTGTCCATAATGTCTGCAGTAGATAAGAATTTGACAGACCTTTACAGCTGTACCTCATTTACTGGCGTTCAGAGCGGGTATTATAAAGGCGGAACTGGTAATGAATATGGATTTGTGCTGGCAGGTACTCAGATGACTGTTGCTATTAGTACGACTTATAACGTCCGCTGCGTAATGGACGTGGTCGATTAGGACCTCGCCCGTGCGCCGGATAAAGGAAAGAACTTGAAAGATCGTTTACCAACGATTATTATATACTATTTTTGTGCAGAAGGAGCCCGTAGTGATACGCGCTCCTTCTTTTCTTTACTCATATAAACGCCTTCTGCCTACAGCCTCCATCCTCATCCGCACTTCTCCAAGACCTTCGCTCTTATCCCCTCAACCTCTCCACCGGAATGAGCGGAACAATTGTGCAGGCAGTGGTTGCCCCAAAATCATCAGTTTGTCCGTAAAAAGGGGTGTCTCACGGACAAGTGGCTCAAAATCAATAACTTGTATTATACTGAAAAAGGTTGACTCATAAAAAC
>ULPT01021051.1_pt1 | contig 24585 bp, 22 predicted proteins | sample 1953751 | NCBI WGS metagenome assembly ULPT01 (sample SAMEA4835636, study PRJEB28245) | human gut metagenome | biome: gut microbiome; material: fecal sample | place: Denmark | collected 2008 | reverse complement strand
TTTTATGCTTTTTTGAGTCAACTTTTTCTGTACCAAGACAGGGAAGTCGGCGTGAGGTCAGCGGGAAAGTGGAGAGCATTTACGATTTGGGGCAAAACGGGCAATGGTATTGCCACGCCAAGAAACAATAGCGGCATTTTTTGCGGGGCGGTTGTATATATGAAAAATAATTAGTAATTTTGTCGGCGGGAAAAGTGTAATACGGTATTTGTAATTAAGTAATACGGTATTCGTAATTAAAAATAAACTTTTGTAATTAGCCATGAAAGGAATTATTCTTGCGGGGGGAAGCGCAACAAGGTTGTACCCGCTGAGCAAAGCCATCAGCAAACAGATCATGCCTGTATATGACAAGCCGATGATATACTATCCGCTGTCCACCCTAATGTTGGCTGGGATACGGGAAGTGCTGGTTATCTCGACACCGCGCGATCTGCCCATGTTTCGCGAACTATTAGGTGACGGCAGCCGTATCGGTATGCGCTTGGAATACAAGATACAGGAGGTGCCGAATGGTTTGGCACAGGCGTTTGTATTAGGGCGAGAGTTTCTCAACGGCGAGGCAGGTTGCCTAATATTGGGCGATAACATGTTCTATGGGCAAGGTTTCAGCGGTATGTTGCGCGAGGCGGCTGCAATGGTAGGTAACGGTCAAAAGGGTGCTTGCATCTTCGGCTATGAGGTACAAGACCCTCGTGCATACGGTGTGGTGGAGTTTGACAAAGATGGTAGAGTGCTGAGTTTGGAGGAGAAACCGGCAGAGCCGAAAAGCAAATACGCCGTTCCCGGCTTGTATTTCTACGACGAGACTGTTTGCGAGAAAGCCGCCGTACTGCAGCCGAGCAAGCGTGGCGAATATGAGATAACCGATCTGAACAAGATGTATCTTGAGGAAGGGACGCTGAAAGTGAAACTTTTCGGTCGCGGTTTTGCATGGTTAGACACGGGGAACTGCGACAGTCTGCTCGATGCAGGGAACTTCATCGCCACCATACAGAACCGACAAGGGTTCTATGTGAGTTGCATAGAAGAGATAGCATGGCGGAACGGGTGGATTAGCACAGAAGCAGTACACGCACTCGGAAAAGAGATGAAAACCGCCTACGGGAAGTATCTGGAAAGACTATGATTTACTGCTCAATATAATTGCCGTTAAAAGACCATTAAAGACAGAGGATCCGTTAATTGGCACTAATCAGCCATTTATTTTCTTTGCTCCAAATGTAACCAAAAATTATTCAATAATATTATTGAAAGACATATACAGGTATGAAAGAATGTAGGAAATATTTAGTGATCGGGGCAGTTGCTCTGTTGGGATGGGTGTGCAACACAGGACTACGCGCCGAAGAACACTATTTGGTGAGCCACTACTCGATAGAAAACGGAATGAGTCAGAACACCGTGATGTCTATCCTACAAGACAAACAGGGTTATATGTGGTTTGGCACATGGGACGGGCTGAACCGCTTCGACGGGTATAACTTCCAGACATTCAAAGCGATGGAAAACGGCGAAGAGGCAAAAGTGAACAACCGTGTGGATATTATCTATGAGGACGAAGAAGAGCAGTTATGGTGGATGACCTATGACGGGCACTACTATATGCTGGACAAGGACCGCCGGCATATCACGCCGAAGAATGCAGACGAAGCACCGATGGGTATGCTGAAACAGATTGCGCAGGATGACGAGGAAATGAAGGTAGATAAAAACGGCATCATCTGGCGTGTGGACTCGGAAGAGGGGGTATTGCGCTACCGATACAATGTATGGAAACGTTTTACGCCGAAATTAGACAACCGTTATGCGGGACAACTGCGCGAACATTTCTTTATTCTCGAAGACTGCCAGGGACGTGTATGGGTAAACCCGACGGGCGGCGGTTGGTCGTACTACGACTATGAGAAAGACGAGTTGGTCAATCCGTTGGAACTAACGAATATGATTCACACAGCGTATGTGGACAAGGATGGACAGATGTGGCTCTCCACTTATGACGGTGGTGTAGATTGTATCAATATGGAGCCTCAGCCCTACGAACTGACCGATATGCGGAAGTCGGCGACAGAGAAAGGCGAAGTGCGTGCATTTGTACAACTGAAAAACGGCGAGATAGAGAAGATTGTGAAAGACAAGCGGCGTATCTATTGCGCCATAGACAGCCGCTACGGGTTGCTATACGGAACGAAAGGTTACGGATTGCGCTATGCGGCAACAGGGAAGACTATCCCGACAGGGAGTGCAGACATCTACGATATTGCTGAAGGCAGCGACGGGACGCTATACGTAGGCACCTACGGCGGCGGGCTGAACATCCTCACCTACGACAGCAGTAGGCACCATTTCAGAGAGCCGAAAGTAATAGGCAACGGTCTGAAGATACGCGATATTGCGATAGTGGACAATACGGTGTGGTGTGGTACGACGACGGGATTATTCAAGGTGGACCTGCAGAATCTGAGCAGCGAGATGATACCGAGTTATGACATCCGTGCGATATACTACAGCGGGGGCAAACTATGGCTGGGCACCTTCGGCGGGGGGCTGAACATGCTTGACCCAAACGATCCGAAGAACGAGATCAAACGGGTACAGACGCACCAAGACATTGTATTGAGTATAGTAGGCGACGGCCAGAACCTGTGGTTCAGTTCTGAAAGCGACATCACGCAGCTGAACATTGAAACAGGTGAATATTATTACTACGATGCTTTGGACGCCCAGCGCAATACCTGTTTTACGGAAGCCCATGCCTTGCGCACCCATACGGGGAGTATCCTTTTCGGTTACTCGAACGGCTACTGCACCTTTAATCCGAGCAAGGTTACACACACACAATCCACACCGCCGATGCATATTGTGCGTTGCAGTTCGGAAGGAAAGATATTGCCCTTCTCGGATACGGTGGTGGTGGAACATGATGCGAACCTCACGATTGAATATGCGGCATTGGAATACGTAAACGCCAAGAAGATAGCCTATTCGTATATGCTGGAAGGGCTGTCGGACGAATGGGTGTTTGCCTACGACCAACGGCGAGTAACCTATACGAACCTCCATCACGGCAAATATATGTTCCGCGTGCGTTCCACCAACCGCGAAGGCGGCGAAGCAGACAACGAGATAGCACTGTGCGTGATAGTAGAAGCGCCTATGTGGGCGAGTTGGTGGGCGATGTGCCTATATGCATTGCTGTTTATCGGGGTAGTGATATTGGTGGGTTATATCCTATATACGTATGAGGCGTTGCGCAGGAAAGTACAAGTGGAACAGCAAGTTACGGATATCAAGTTGCGCTTCTTCACCAACATCAGCCATGAGTTGCGTACCCCGCTGACACTAATCATCGGTCCTGTGGAGAATATCCTACAGACGGAACGCATATCGAACAGTGTGCGCGGGCAGTTGGAGATAGTACAGAGCAACAGCCATCGCATGCTGCGAATGGTGAACCAATTGCTTGACTTCCGCAAGATACAGAACAAGAAGATGCGGCTCAAAGTGCAGAAATCGCTATTGAGCGACATTGTAAACGAGACGTGCGCGAACTTCAAGAAAGAGGCATACGACAAACATATCAACCTGAACATAGAGAACAAAGCCGGAGACAGCACGATATGGGTTGACAGAAGCCGCGTGGATACAATCCTATTCAACCTGCTGAGCAATGCATTCAAGTTCACTCCTGCGGGCAAGAGTATCACAGTGACGGTGGATGAGAAACCGGGATATGTGTTGCTGATTGTCAAAGACGAAGGTATCGGCATTCCAATGGAGAAACGCGGTGTGCTATTTGAGCGTTTCTCGAGCAACAACGAACTGAGCGGACAGAACAACACCGGAACGGGTATCGGTATGAACCTTGTAAAAGAACTGGTGGATTTGCACCACGGGTATATAGAAGTAGAGAGCGAAGTGGGCAAAGGCACGACTTTCACCGTGATGTTCCGCACGGGCAAAGAGCATTTCGGCAGCGAGGTAGATATAGTGGTGGACGACAAGAGCAGCACGCAGACCACATCGCTCCCGCAAGAGACCCTCGAAAACAGACTGGCACAGATAGACACAAAAGATAACAAACGGACAATCATGGTGGTGGACGACAACGAAGATATGCGTTCGTTCCTCAGCAATATCCTCGGTGGCGACTACCGCATAATAAAAGCCGCCGACGGCAAAGAGGCATTGGCGACCATCGAGAAAGATATGCCCGATGTGGTGATTACCGACCTGATGATGCCTAATATGGACGGTTTGGAACTGACCAGCCATATCAAACGCTCGCAAGATCTGAACCATATCCCCATAATACTGCTCAGTGCCAAATCGGCGATAGAGAGCCGGTTGGAGGCAATGAAAGAGGGAGCGGACGACTATGTGACCAAACCTTTTGAACCCGAATATCTGCGTGCAAGGGTAAGGAACCTGATCAGCCAACGTGTCCAACTGGAGGCGAACTACCGCAAACGGCTGATGCGCCTTGAGCCACAGAAGAACGACGATGGTGTACAGGGCGATACGTTCCTCGCGAAGTTATTGGACATTATGGACAAGCAGATGGAAAACAACACGCTGACCGTGGACGAACTGGTAGAAGACATGGGTATGGGACGCACGGTGTTCTTCAACAAACTGAAGAGCCTGACGGGTCTGAGTCCCGTGGAGTTTATCCGCGAGATGCGTATCAAACGTGCGGCACAACTGCTTGAACAGAAGCAATATAACATCACCGAAGTAACTTATATGGTAGGAATGAATGACTCGCGCTACTTCGCGAAGTGCTTCAAGGCGACCTATGGAATGACGCCTTCGGAGTATCGCAGAGAGCGGCTGAAGGATATTGACGGAGAGAAATAAAGAAAAGAGAGGTCTGAGGATTTTTTAGGACAAAAGAAAAAACACTTGATGAAAAAAATACAGGCAATCGTTGTTTTGGTATGCAGTTTGTTGGTAGGTTGCGGAGGCAAAGGTCCGCAGCGTCCGACTTACAAGAGCGGTCAGGCGTCCCAAGAGGACACCGCTGCGATAGCACTGATGGAGATGAACCAGCGTATGGCCAAAGAGGCTGACCAAGCCCTGCTACGCTATGTAGAAGGACAAGAGGAGCAGTATGCCCTAATGGCTATCAGCAATGCATGGATGCGTATTGCCGGACACGGCGACAGCGATGGTCCATCGCCCAAAGAGGACGAATTATGGTGTATGCATATCCGCACGAAGGACATGGATGGCAGGCTTCTGCTGGACGAGGAGCGCGAATATCGCATCGGACGGAACGAACTGCCTATATGCGCCGACATACACTGCGGAGAATGGCACCACGGCGACCATATCATCCTGCTTGCCCCATGGTATTCCGCCTACGGAATGCACGGCAACGGAGCCATACCTCCCTATACTAATGTAATCATAGACATCGAAATAAAATGAAAAAAATACTCTTTTGGTGCGCCGGTCTTGTCATACTGATGGCAAGTTGCAACTCCAACACCTACTCCGACAAACGAAAAGCAGAAGACAAACTGATAGCCAACTATATCTCGCGCAACGGGCTGAATATCATCAGCGAACTGCCTGCGGATAGTGTCGTTTGGGGGGAGAAAGACTACTACAAAGTGGAGGGATACGACAACCTCTATTTCCACCTCAACAAACGGGGTGCAGCCCAAACGGTAGTCGACGGGGACACCATTGACAACCAGATACTGCGTAACGAGACTATCGTGGTGCGCTACAAACGCTATGCGCTGACAGAGAATGCGGACACGACCAGTTATTGGAGTACGCTCGACAATGCCTACCCTCTTGAGTTTAAGTACGGCAGCGACCTGACCAACGCCTGCACGGGTTGGCAGGAGGCAGTGCGGCTCATGAAATATCCCAACTCGGAGTGTGTGCTGATCTGTCCGAGCAAGCAGGGTTTTGATGCCGACAACTCAAGCGTTACGCCATACGGATATATACTGAACATCAAGGTAAAACGATAGACCGCCCTACGGGCTGTCGAATGCAAGACCGCTCGCTTGTGTTCGCTATTAGAAGTTAGACAAATAGAATAATAGACAGATTATGAGTTTAGTAAAAAGTATTTCGGGAATACGCGGTACGATAGGCGGACGCGTAGGTGATGGATTGAATCCTGTAGATATAGTTCGTTTCACGGCAGCATACGCTACGCAACGTCGCGCAGCAATGCCTGATAATCAGACGATTGTAGTAGGCAGAGACGCACGCATATCGGGCGAAATGGTATATCAACTTGTGAGCGGAACGCTGATGGGTATGGGCTATGATGTAGTGAATATCGGGCTTTCCAGCACACCGACGACGGAGTTGGCTGTCATTGGCGAAAAGGCGGCAGGGGGTATCATTATCACCGCCAGTCATAATCCGAAACAGTGGAATGCGCTCAAACTGCTCAACGAGAAAGGCGAGTTTCTGAACGACGAAGAGGGCAAAGGTGTGCTTGCTATCGCAGAGGCAGAGGACTTCTGTTTTGCCGAAGTGGACCACCTCGGACACATCTCAGAGAAAGACTATCTGCCCTACCATATTCAGAATGTCTTGGGGCTGAAATTGGTTGACAAACAAGCGATTGAGGCAAAGAATTTCACCGTGGCGATTGATTGTGTAAACTCGGTTGGCGGCATTGCCATACCGGCTATTCTGCGCGCTTTGGGGGTAAAAAACATCATCGAACTGAACTGTACTCCAAATGGTCAGTTCCCTCACAATCCAGAACCTCTCCCGCAACACTTGACCGAGATTAGCGACCTGCTCCGCAGTGGCAAAGCCGATGTGGGATTTGTGGTGGACCCCGATGTGGACCGATTGGCTATTGTGTGCGAGAATGGCGATATGTTCGGCGAGGAATACACCTTGGTGAGCGTAGCGGATTATGTGCTGAGCCATACACCGGGTAACACGGTCAGCAATATGTCGTCCACGCGTGCGCTGAGCGACGTAACGCGCTCATACGGAGGGAGTTACAGTGCGTCGGCGGTGGGCGAAGTGAATGTAACGACGGAGATGAAAGCCACCCGGGCTGTTATCGGCGGCGAGGGTAATGGCGGTGTCATCTATCCGGAAAGCCACTACGGGCGCGATGCACTTGTAGGTATCGCATTGTTTCTCAGCAGTTTAGCACACAAGGGTTGCACCGTGAGCGAACTGCGCAAGACTTTCCCGAACTATTTTATCTCGAAGAACCGTATTGAACTGACGCCGGATATTGATGTAGATAAGGTACTTGCACACGCCAAAGAAGTGTTCAAAAACGAGCGTCTGAACGACAAAGACGGTGTGAAGATTGACTTTGCCGATGGTTGGGTACACCTCCGCAAGAGCAATACGGAACCTATCATTCGCGTCTATTCGGAGGCTGCCACGATGGAAGAGGCAAACACACTGGCGCAAAAAGTGATAAAAACCATACAGGGATAGTTTATTATTCATTAATGTATCCTCTCTATATCAACGTTAGGTGGATGTTAGGTGGATGCTTATAGGATAGGCTTGTTTGAGCAGGCAAAAAACGCTCTTTGTATTAAACATTATTTAGAAAAGAACAATACTCCAATGGAAATAGTAGTAACCAACGATGACGGTTGGGGCACCAAAGGCATACGCACATTAGTTACCGAGATGAGCAAACTGGGGCATGTAACCGTTATTGCGCCCGATGGTCCCCGCAGCGGAAACGCAGCGTGTATCAGTGTGGCTAAACCGATGTATCTCAACAAGTTAGAGAACGAATGCACCGATAATGTGGACGTATATACCACCAATGGGACACCCGCCGATTGCATTAAGTTTGCCACCAACATACTCTTCAAAAACCGCAAGATTGACCTTGTAGCAAGCGGTATCAACCACGGAAACAACGGTTCTATCAACCTGATATATTCGGGGACAATGGGGGCTTGCTTTGTGGCGACCGAACATGGTATTCCCGCCATCGGTTTCTCGCTTGACGATCACTCGATGGATGCCGATTTCAGTCGCATGCAACCCTACCTCACGGAGATTGCCAAGATGTTGATTGACAAGGGGTTCAAGCCTAACGAGTGCTATAATGTGAATGCCCCGAAAGGCGAGATAGTCGGCATCAAATGGGCGCGTCAGTGTCATGGGCATTGGGCGGACGAACTGGAAGCACATACCGATGAACAAGGAAACACCTACTACACGCTCATCGGCTCGTATATCAACCACGAACCTGACGACGAGACAACCGACATCTGGGCTCTCGGACACGGATATATCAGTATCCAACCAGTCAGCATTGACCTCACAGCGTATGGGACGCTTTGACAAATACTGGATTGGTATCACGTTGGGACTGATTATCCCTGCGGTGTTCGGATTGACTTATATCGATGTGATGAACCTATGGTATCCACTGCGCACGCTTCAGTTTCATGCGGGCGGAGTAATGAGTAAATTGCTGTTGGTCAGCGTATTTCCGAACCTTGCCTTGATTTTTGTCTTTTACACCACCGACACTTGGAAACTCAGCAAAGGACTGCTTATCGGTTCTCTGCCCTATATCCTTGCTGCCATAGCCGTCTCAATATGAAGTATTTTATCATCGCGGGCGAGGCGTCGGGCGACCTACACGCCTCCAATCTCATCAAGCAGATTCGTCTGCAAGACCCGTCTGCCGAGTTCATCGGATTGGGCGGGGATAAGATGTGTGCAGCGGGGTGTGAACTTCGTCAGCACTACCGCGAGATGGCATATATGGGGGTGTTTGCCGTGCTGGCGCACCTGCCGGAGATACGTCATAACTTCCGTATTACGCACGAGAGTCTGCTCGCGTATCGTCCTGATATACTGATACTTGTTGATTATCCGAGTTTTAATCTGAAGATAGCCGCTTTCTGCCGTAAGCACCTGCCCGACACAAAAATATACTACTATATTCCGCCCAAAATATGGGCATGGAAGACGTGGCGTGTGCATAAGATTGCCCGCTTGTGTGATAAAGTGCTGGGGATTTTTCCTTTTGAACCTGCGTTTTATGCCAAATATGGGTATGCCTGTACATATATGGGAAATCCCACCAACGACACTATCCGCGAGTGGTGCGGAGAGCAAAATATAGTGTTGGACGAAGAGCAGCGCGAGAATATCATTGCTATCCTGCCCGGTTCACGCCGCAGCGAGATTACTCACTGTCTGCCGACGATGTTGGCAGCAGCGAGGCGTGTGAATCAGCGTTTGGGCAATAGTTACCGCATAGTGGTAACCGCCGCACCGGGGATAGAGGATAGTTTCTATGCGGGGTATTTAGAGGGGGAAACGCTCACTCGGGATACGTATAGGGTAGTAGCCCATGCACGCGCAGCGGTGGTAAATTCGGGTACGGCGACTTTGGAAACCGCCCTACTCCATTGCCCTCAGACAGCAGTATATTATATTGCTTGCAGCCGATGGTTGGAGTGGCTTTTGCGCCCTGTCTTGTTCCGTATTCCGCATTTTACGTTGGTAAATATCTTAGTGGACAATGGACAATGGACAAAAGAGAAAGGAAAATGGAGAGAGGGGCAAGCAATCATCGAAGAACTTATTGCCTCTCGTTTCACAGAGGAAAATGTGGAAAACGAACTCTATCGGCTGCTGACCGACGAGGTGTATCGCCGTCGTATGCTTGATGGCTACACCCGTATCCGTACCATTCTGGGTTCGAGTCCCGCCGCACTAACAGCTGCAAAAGTCATTACGAGCAAATAATCAGTCAGTTAGATATTAAACCATTAGCCCCGTGTATATGTCCTGCCACATACACGGGGCATAATGCATATTGCAACATTTTTTATACAAAAACCCTTGCACCTTTACAATAATTGTCGTATCTTTGCAGGCGAATCTACGTTGGAGGGGGTATGTCCTTGTACAGCGGTGGATTCGACATATTGAAAGTGGAAATCCTATCCGAGTCTGGACAGCAGGCAAAAACCTAATGTCCCAACTCCCGCAATTCAAACAACTATTCCAATTAGTATAAACACAATAAGCATACGATGAGAGAGTATAAAGAAATCCGAATTGAAGGCATGGTCTATCCCATAAGGGAAGTAAGCAACGGTTTGTCCAAGTATAAAGAAATCCGAATAGAAGGTATGGTCTATCGGCTATACGAAGACAAGACGGCAGGTATTGTCGTAACGTATGAGGATCATCCTTCAGACTTGGTTCTCCCAGAGAAAATAACGTATGAAGACGAAGATTATATCCTTGCAGGGATTGAAGCACGTCTCTTTGACCTCACCTCGATTGTGCTGCCTAAGACCATCGCATATATCCGTCCTAAGGCTTTCACTGGATGTGCAAAGACACTTCGTTCCATTACTATTCCTGATAATGTGAAATTCATAGGCGAACAAGCATTTGAAGATTGCGAGGCTTTGACATCTGTTGTTTTGGAGGACGGTGTTTTAGCCATTGGAGATATGGCTTTTTCAAGGTGCAAAAATCTTACATCAATAAAACTATCAAATACCCTTTTGTTTATTGGTAGTTGTGCTTTTTCCGGCTGCAAAGATCTTACCACCATAGAAATGCCGGATACTGTTCTTTTTTAGGTAGAGGTGCCTTCAGTTCTTGTACAAACCTTCAATCTGTTACGTTATCGCACAAACTTACTCAAATAGGAGAGTTTTGTTTTGAAGGCTGTGGTAATCTTACTTCTATTGTGATTCCTCGCAGTGTGACAAAGTTGGAAGATGGTGCTTTTTATACTAGATTATCTTTTTTGGAGCCATGTAATAAAAGGCTGCAATCAATAATCGTTGAGGATAAAAACCCAAGATATGACAGTCGCGAGAATTGCAATGCCATTATTGAAACAAAAACGAACACGCTGCTATTCGGTTGTGCTAATACCATTATTCCCAATGGTGTAACTACTATTGCCTCGGATGCGTTCACAGATTGTTTTGGTTTGAAATCCATCTCTATTCCTGATAGTGTCAAGAGTATAGGAACAGGGGCTTTTGTTGGTACAGGCTTAACATCGGTGGTCATTCCCAAGAGTGTGGAATCTATATCTGATTGGGATAAACCATTTGTTGGGCTGACATCCATAAGGGTTGAGGAAGGAAATCCGCGGTATGACAGCAGAAATAATTGTAATGCCGTCATTGAAACGAAAACAAATGAATTGATAATAGGATCTAATTCTACGATTATCCCCAATGATGTAAAAGAGATTGGAAGCGCTGCATTCCTATATTGTACAGGGTTAAAGTCTATTGATATTCCATACGGCGTAACCAGAATAAAGGGGGGAACCTTCCAATGTTGTAGCGGATTAACCTCCATCATTATCCATGATAGTGTTAGCAAGATAGATAGTCATGCATTTGCGGAATGCACAGGGCTGACTTATGTCGAACTGCCCGGTGGTATTACAATAGATGGTCATGCATTCTATAAGTGTACAAATTTAGCAACGGTTATTTTCCGTGGAACTCCAAAATCCGTAGATTCATCAGCCTTCAAAGATTGTTTCAATATAAAGAAAATGGTACTCCCCGCTAGTGATAGTGTGGATATAAAATAGTTCTGATTCTAAACAACGTAATTAAAAACTCTATGCAAGAAATGAAAACAAAATATTTTATATTCATAAAAGGAGAGGCGCAGGAAATCAAGTCGGTTCCGTTGGATTGGATAACGTTTCGATATGACCAAATTAGAAGAGAACCAAGATTCAAAAACTTTATCCGCGAAGCCATCAAACAAGGAGTGATGGAATGTATGCACATATCGGACTATTATCTAAATAAGATGGATAGATATTTCATAAGTATAGATGCCATATCGGTTATAACTGTTCCAACGGAGTTGCGTTGGGAGGACTATGTCTCTCACCGCAACGACTATCCGGTGCAAGAATACACCATAAAGGATTTACCGCAAATATACTTTTTTCCCGAATATTCAAAGACTACCGGTGGGAACACTCACGATACAGGGTTTGGTACTTCCGGTCTTGTACAGGCGCAGTACTTTCCTGTTGAATTATGTTCTGAAGTGATAGTAAATGCAGATATAGAATTTTCTCCTCTTTTATTGAAGATTTCATCACATTATTATACAACCTTTCCATATAAAAAAGTGGTTGCAGTTACTTATGGCACTAATGAGGCAAAGTTAATATACGAAAATAAGAAGGCTATCACAAAGACAGAATACTATCTGAAAGGAACTGTGGACTTAAACTATTCTTCTTCCAATAGACCGATTCCTATCCCCATCAAATAATCTTAACATAATAACAAATACTATGCAAATCATTAAACAAAATCAATTAGGCGAGGTACTTCAATCGTATCTCACAAGCAATCCGACAAAGCCTTTGTTGGTATGGTTTGAAGATAATCCGACCATAGACAAATACTTGAAAGAGTACATCTCAAAGAAAGGAGTAGGGCGGACAGAAGGACACCCGATGTGGGGACATAAACAAGCCGTTGTGAATGGCGAGTTCGTGAAAATAAGTGAGCATCCCGAACTCTTGACAAACGACATCTATACGGATAGTGTTCGCAATGCCGATTGGGTATTGTACCACAGATACACGGAGCAACTATCCAACGAACCATTGACCTACTGCATCAACCTGCAGAAGAACCTCCACAAACCTGTGGTGTGTTTTGCAAATGCTTATTCCAAAGCCGAACAAAACGCAGTGGATACCTCGTTCATAGCATCCAATTTTTGCAACGAACTATTGGTACAGGCTAATTATAATCTCCTAATTCAGAATTTGAGTTACTATAATACAAAAAGTCGTAGTGTAGCAAAATCATTTGGAGCACCTGCAATATATTTCCATCAAAAGGCATTAAAGTGGCAACAGAAATATTTCTTAGGAGATAGACATTTGGAGTACATTTACGCTACATTGTTGGCATGGGGTATGCAACGACCGGGGACAAGAGGCGCAACAATGTCCGCTTTTAATGATTTTAAGAAGAGTATCTTGGCTGTTAAACAGCCACTATTGGAATGGAAAGACTTGCATATTGAAACTATTAATTACTTGACATTAAAAGCGATGCTCTCTGATTTGACTGATGTTTGTTTTTCAATAAAAGCAACTACTAGCACCAAAACAAGGATAGTGTCTTGCTCTAAGACATTGGCACATATACTACCTAATCTGGTATGCCCAATAGATAAAAGGTACACATTGCCGTTTTTCGATGCACATCTTGGCAGTATTGAAGATGAGCGCAAGTTCTTTGAAGAAGTAATGGAAACGATGTGGAATTTCTACCAAAACCCACAGGTGCTTAATGCAATCCCCATTCCTCTTTTGAGTACACCATTTTTTGAATCTTACCCAAAGATTTTTGATAACTTGGTGATAGCATATGGTCGGTAATATTATAGTGTGATAAAAAACTTAAGAACAACAAAAAACAAACGGAGTAAGCCGAAAATCCTAACAAAGAGTAGGCAAATAAAATAACAATAAACTATGTCATTAGTAAAAAATATAGGACTTGGAGTTCCTGCATCAGTTGACGATTTCCTTAAAAGAAATTGCCCTATGCAAGATAAACCAAAATGTGAAATTAAAGGGAAACTAGTAGATGTAGAGGGCGATTTGGTCCTATCAGCCACTGATGAACCTTCGGAAAATGGTTGGCGGTTCAATCGTGTGAAAGGCAATCTGAATTGTGCTCATTCTCAAGTGAATCATATGAGCGGTTTCCCAAATGAGGTAGATGGCTATTTCGATATTAGTTTTAGCAAAATAACTTCTTTGAAACACTGCCCTACCAAAGTTGGTGGAGACTTTATTTGTACAGGTCGCGGCTTTAAAGAAGATGAAGTACGTGAAGCCTGTCCCAATATCGGTGGAGAAATCTATTGCTAACAAGACACTAAAAAAACAAAAGTTATGACCAAAGTAAAAATCTTTAGTAGTCACTCTTTCCAAAACACGTTGGAGCAGAAAATCAATGACTTTATGCAATCCGATGAGTTCGGTGAGTTGATAGACATCAAATACGCACGCAATATAGCGGGTACCGATGGACACTACAAAATAGAGATATCTGCAATGGTAATATACAAAACGAAATAGTTACGAATATGATAGTTCTTCAAAATAAAACCTGTAGTCTTGTAGTCTTTGTCACAAAGAATTTCAGGCTATGGTCCCATATTCAGAATTCAGATGTGATGAGTGTGGAAAGCCATATACAATTTGTCCCGAATGTGCGGAGCAGCAACAGCATTGTTCGTGTGGTGGAGTGATTATCAGTAATGACGAATACATACATCGCTATGGCATAGACGACATATACGGCGAACATTTTGACGTAAAAGGTCCTCTATTCTATTGAGTAGGTTGCATTTGTAATAGAGCCATTATGACCTACAAGTTTTCAGCCAGCCATATCACGGGTGGCAACGTGGTCTTTCCCGACAAGTTGGAGATCGACGATGAGAAAGTTACCTTCTATAAGGCACGGCTCATTGGCTATGCCACCACGGTTATCCAACGCAATAACATTGGCAGTGTCTCACTCAAAGCGGGACTACTCTTTGCCGACATCATCATCGAGACCAATGGCGGACAAGTAACCGTTGCCAACGGTTTCACCCGCTCCGATGCCAAACAGATACAAAAACTACTGACCCGATAACACGAAAATAAAAAAAGGCTACCCAACATACATCAGGCAGCCTTTTTTGTTTATTTTTGATGAATTTTCGTGTATTCGGATCTAAAAAAGACCCCGTCCTTCTGTTTCCATATACCCTGTTTTATCGGTTGGCGTACATGGATTGGTAATAATTTTGGTAGTCGCCGGAGGTGATATTGTCCAACCAGTCTTGGTGGTCGAGGTACCAACGTACGGTTTTTTCGATGCCCTCCTCGAACTGCAGCGAAGGTTCCCAGCCGAGTTCGCGTTGCAGTTTGCGTGAGTCGATGGCATATCTCATATCATGTCCTGCGCGGTCGGTGACGTAGGTGATGAGGTTCATATCCTCTCCCTCTTTTCGTCCGAGCAGGCGATCGACGGTGTTGATCAGCACTTTGACTATATCGATGTTCTTCCACTCGTTGAAACCGCCGATGTTGTATGTTTCGGCGATGTTACCGTGATGAAAAATGAGGTCAATGGCTCTTGCGTGGTCCTCTACATAGAGCCAGTCGCGTACGTTCTCTCCTTTACCATATACGGGAAGGGGTTTGCGATGGCGTATATTATTGATAAAGAGGGGAATGAGTTTCTCAGGGAATTGGTAGGGACCGTAGTTATTCGAGCAGTTGGTGACGATAGTGGGCATACCGTATGTATCGTGGAAAGCGCGCACAAAATGGTCGGAGGAAGCCTTTGATGCCGAATAGGGTGAATGGGGTTTGTAATGGGTGTTCTCGGTGAAGAAATCTTCGCCATAGGTAGCATGGTCGATAGCGGATGCTTTTGTAGTGAACGGAGAAGGTAGTCCCTCCGGGTGTGTGATGGCAAGTGCGCCATATACCTCGTCGGTAGAGATATGGTAGAAGCGTTTACCGTCGTATTTCTCGGGTAGAGAGTCCCAATATAGTTTAGCCGCCTGTAGCATAGATAGCGTACCGAGGACGTTGGTTCGTGCAAAGGTGAACGGGTCGCGAATAGAACGATCGACGTGGCTCTCGGCTGCGAGATGGATGATACCCGTTACGTGTTCTTCTTGCATAAGGGCGTAGATGGTGTCGAAATCGCAGATGTCGGCTTTGACAAAGCGATAATTGGGTTTGTCCTCGATATCGCGAAGATTAGCCAAGTTGCCGGCATAAGTGAGTTTGTCCACATTGATAATGCGGTAGTCGGGGTACTTGTTAACGAAGAGACGTACGACGTGGCTGCCGATAAACCCTGCGCCACCGGTGATGATAATGGATTTCATATTATTTCCAATATATAGAGTTAATCTTTGTTTCAAAAAAGTTTGTCTCCGCGCTCTGCCCGTCTCCTACTGCGCCTGTGAGCAGGCGATATTTAGGATAGTTGCTCCAAGAGGCAGGTGCGTCGGAGATATGCGTTTCTTCTCCGGTGTCGTTATCCACGAAGGGAGCGATCATCGTCTGCCATTGGCGGATACGTGCTTTGCTTCCTGCGGGGGCAAAAAGGTCGTCGGAGGTTGCCAATTGGCGGATATAGGCTTTGTATGTATCACGGAACTCGTTGATAGACATCACCTTACGCATCAACATTCTGTCGCCATCCAGGCTTCCCCAATTCAACATATCCTGCGTAGCGGGATTGATACCATTGCTTGTGCCGAGGGTATTATCGTAGTCGAAAGGAATGAAATAGAAGCGGTGGTTGGCGTCGAAATAGAAGAAATAGTTGTTCTGGTTAATCCAATAGTCGTCCCACATACCGACGATGACATTCACGGCATACGCCCGCAGGAACAAATCGACGTCCATGTGCTGCTCGAGCCATGCTTTGAGCGCTGCACTACCCGACGGCAGCGGCGTCATACCATTGATAAAATCCGCCAGTTCCTGCTGTGCCTCAGCGAGTTGTGCTTTGTTGGTCTTGAGGTCATACACGGGGTTAATATTGCCATAATCGTCCGAGATACCCATCCTCGACTTGTCTGCATTGCTCAAATCAGCGCCCCAAGAGGCTTTCCACATATTGCCCGTTTTGTCGGGTATATGCCCCTCTTTCATTCGGTCGTTGAGCCATCCTTTGCGCGGATTCTCAATCATCGCATAGACGCCCATATAGACAGGGCGGGTATCCCCCTGAATATATATAGACAAACGGCAATAGGATGCATAAGGTGCACTCCAGACGCCAAAGCGGTGGAAAAGGTCGTAAGAATAGATTTCGCGGCAATAGGCAGGGTCTTCGTGGAACCACTTAAGTATCATTCTGTCGCAGCCAAAGAAGCGCTCGCCCGTGGTGTATTCCGTAAACTTCACGCCAAAATGGGCATGATGCCATTTTGCTCCGTTGCGGTGTTTTTCGCCATTGCTACCCTCGGGACGGACGCGCGATGTATTTCCACGCGGGCGGAGACCTACGCTGTCGCGGCGAAACTCGTCATTGCCTTTTCGGAAGGAAAACGAAGCAGGCACATAGAGTCCGTTGTTCTCCCATTTGTCCAAATTGCTCAGGTAGGTGTTCCAGTCGTGTTCGGTCAATGTGATGGTGATTTCGGGCAGGGCATTGATGTCGAAGAGGTACGACAAGTTGCGCAGGGAGGGATTAGTCGTTGCGGAAGAATCGGGTATGTCAGGGTTATCCGACGGATTGGTAGCAACACTATCTTTTGGATTATTTGTGTCGGGATTAGGAACTACGGGATTAAACGTATTACAGGCAGCCAGCCACCCAATAGCCAAGCCGCATAATAATATATGTGTATGTGTTTTCATTCTATCACAAATCGTATCTGTTTGAAATGATATGTGCGTGTTTCACCCTTTTCGGTCAGCAAGACCAACTCTCCATGCGGCGTAATTCCCTGAATCTCAGCGCGGAAAGCCCCTTCTGCACTTTGCGCAATAGCGGTAGGGACGAGGCTCACCTCACGCTCTACATACGGATACATCCCTCGGCGGCGGTAGAGGTAGGACATATAGGCAGCTTGCAAATCGGGCAAAGGCACATTCTGCCACCTCTTCAAAACCGCCAAATACTCCTCCAAGAGGGTTTCCACATTGTATTCTTTGCCCGAAATCTGTTGCATAGAGATAGGATTGGGCGCGGGACTAAAGAACTCTAACTGATTCACATTCAGCCCGATACCCACTATCGAATAGGCTATTTTGCTGCCCACCAGGGTATTTTCCACCAATATGCCCGCCAGTTTCTTGTCGCCATAGTAGATGTCGTTGGGCCATTTGATAGTCAGCCCTTCGGCAGGCAAATACTTCAGGAGCATCTCCACCATTGCCACCGACACCCACATCGTGAGACGGAATTGCTCCGCCGGGGACACTTCGCAACGCAACAAAGTGGAAAAGAGCAAGTTTTTGCTATCCTCACTTTCCCAACCATTTCCCGCCTGCCCACGTCCTGCCGACTGATAATCTGTCCGTATCGTATATAAGTTGGGCAGAGAGTCGGTGTATTGCTCACGGAGGAGCGTGGAAGTACTATTTGTTTGCCTGATATACATCGAGCAGGTATTTTTCGATGACGGTTTGTATATTGCGTGCTTTGCCGGGGGCACTGTTAATGAGAATAGCGAACACCCATTTCTCTCCATCAGGCATATCGATATAGCCTGCGAAATTCTTTGTGCCGGAGATAGTTCCGCTCTTGGCGTGTATTCTGCCCTCCAATTCCGTACCACGGCACAGGCTCTTGAGGGTACCTGTCTGTCCGCTCACCGGCAAGGACCGGAACCACACATCGGCATATTTGCTATGCGCCATATAACGAAGGAGTTGCACAAACGTGGCAGCACTCACAGCGTCTTGGGGAGCCAGACCGCAACCGTCTTTGACGAGAGAGGTGCTTACGTCCACCCCTCGTCTTCTCCAGAACTCCCGCAAAAAATCGCACGAGTTGTGAATGGTAGCGGGCGTGGCATACTGCAATCCGAGATAACGGAATATCGCCTCCGCATATAGGTTGTTACTATTGATATTGGTCTCCGCAATCAGTGCGCCCAACGAGTCGGACTTGTGCGCATAGATAAAATTGCGCGGCGGCAAAAGGGGGTTATAATCCGCCACATAGTGCGCCGGCATCTTCACCTCTATTCCAGCCTGCAACAAACATTGCTGCAAATGTTGTGCCAAGAGCAACCCCGGGTTGGGTATGTCTCCTTTCACGCCGAAAATACCTAATTTGCTCGGAATACTCCCCGTCAGATATCGCTCGTTGCTGAACGGCAGTCCGCTCACAAAGGCTCCGTCGTAGGTGATATTTGTACAGCGTATATGGTTGATAAACTGCAGGTTAGGATACAACGGCTCTGTACGTGTGACTTCCGCTATCGTCCCTACTGCGCCACTCTTGAGCACGATATTCATTGTGTTCGCCATATAGTTGATGCCGAAGACACCGGGTGCGTAGTAATTGCCTGCATCTTCGCAAAGCCATGCGGGATTGGTTGCCTCAGCATCGAATGCACTCATATCGGCAATAATACTTCCCTCTATTCGTCGTATGCCCGCTGCCTGTATGGCACGCACCCAACGTGGCAGAAACGATCGCCGTTTGTCGCCCAACGATGGGTCCCCCTCGCCACGGATATACAAGTCGCCATACAGCACACCCTTCTCTATTTTTCCAGTATATTCCAATGTGGTCGTAAAACGAAAATCCGCGCCTAACGTCTCCAAAGCCGCGCCGGTAGTGAGCAGTTTCATCACGGAAGCAGGCGGCACGACATGCTCGGAACGATATTCGTCTATTTTCTCTCCGGTGGTCATATTCTCCACCAAGACGCTCATATTCGCCTTTCCTGTGATAGGATTTTCCGTCAGCAAGGTAACGGATAACAATATAGAAATTAGTCCAAACATATATAAACAAAAGCCTGCAAAGTTACACAAAATATATGGAATACGCAACCCCACCCTTTTTTCAGCGCAAGAAACAGCCTTATCACAAATCCTATTCATTACGCGCAAAAGCGGGTGTGTTTTCTATATTTTGCCATCGTTTTATGCCATTTTGGAATACGCATTTCTTTCCGATTTGCATAATTCACAGAAAAGCAGTAACTTTGCACGCTTTTTGTCCCGCCCAAAAAGGGACAATTCTGTTCATATATTAAAATCGTATCCGCTTTGAAAAAATCAGAGATAATCATTTTTGTTTGCTTGTCGCTCTTTCTTCTGCTACCATCGCTGCTGGGCGTATTTATGGCTCAGGACCTGCTCACGGTAGGACAGCATTGTATCTATCTTATTACCAGCCTGATGGTATATGCCCTCGGCTTATGCGTCTTTCGTCGCCGCACTTTTTTCTATGTGGCGTCTGCATCTTTTCTCTTTTCGGCAATAGAGATTGTTCACCTCATAATTAACCACGCCACCACCTCCCTCTTGTTTGTCTTCACCGTCATCAAATCCGAGCCGCGTGAGTTTAAGGAACTATGCACTACGTACTGGTTCGTTGCACTCATTTTCTTTGTACTTTGGGGCGTGTACTTTTATCTCAATCACCGCTTAATTGCCCGTGAATACATTGCTCCGCGAAAATGGCGAATGATTGCTTTGTGTATTATTTTACTATTCTTCGCGACTGATATTATTGCCCTAAAACTACGCCCGAAGTTACGCAATGAGTTCAGCGTCCGCAATATAGACCTCCGCACCGCTGCTTGGGTTGGCTCGGAAAAGGTTTGCCCTCTCAATATCCTGTTAGCCTGCTACCACCTCTCGGCTATGGCTTACGATATACAGCAGCAGAACAAGTCGCTCGATGATTTCAGTTTCGGCATCCCCCGTATGCAAGGCAACGATTCTACCATCGTGGTACTGCTCATCGGAGAGACTTCCCGCTATGATCATTGGTCGGTCAACGGTTATGAACGTGCGACATCTCCCCGTTTGGCAGCACGCGGCAGACAGATTGTATCGTTCGATAGTTGCTACTCCATTGCCAATCTCACCACCGTATCGGTACCGTTTATGCTCTCTCGTGCGACCCCGCAAACGCAAGAAGTCTATACGCACGAGAAATCGGTGGTGGACGCTTTTCAGGAAGCAGGTTATGAGACCGCCTGGATAGCCGATCAGAGTTTTAACAACCATTTCCTCCACCGAATCTCCTCTCATTGCGACTACACCGCCTATATTCCTCCTTCGGAAGCCCCTGTTTTTGTGGATACTGTGTTGCTTGCGCCTTTGCGGGAAGTACTCTCCACCAACCACCAACGCCAGATGATTGTGCTGCACTCGCTTGGTTGCCACTTCAAGTACTCAGAACGCTATCCTGATGATTTTCAGGTATTCACACCCGATATGAAGGGCATGAGCCTAAGGGATCTATTGGTGAATGTGGATATTGCCGACGACGGCAAAGTGTCTTGGCGCAATCTCCGTCCGGAGAACATTGCCGCTTTCCGCAATATGAAAGCCATACTCATCAACTCCTACGACAACGCCATCCACTTCACCGACTATTTTATCGACTGCGTCCTATACGAGTTGGAGCAGACAGGTCGCTCTGCGGTGCTTGTCTATGTGGGGGACCATGGTGAGAACCTGCTTGACGATGAGCGGAATATGTTTTTGCATGGTACATTCTCTGGATCGTACTATGAATACCACGTGCCACTATTCATCTGGACATCGGAGGCCTACCGCCGTCAGCACCCTGATCGGGTAGCGGCCATACAAGCGAACCGCCACAAAAAACTCTCCACTATGTACCTATTCCATAGCCTGCTCGACTTGGGAGATGTGCCGTACAGCCTCATCGACTCTACCCGTTGTATCGACCGCACCGCTATGCAAGCCGCGTCCGTAGTCTATGGGTTGGACGCCAATATGCACGCATACCCTATTCCTACACGACCGGAAAGCCTTCGTTAAATAGTAATTTATCGTTGATTCCTTTTGAAAAGATACGTATATAGCATATTATTGGTATTGCTCACTACTATGGAGTTGTGGGCGGCACAGCCCACGAGGATTACGGGTTCGGTAGTAGATGTAAACACGGGCGAGACGTTGCCCTTTGTGCAGATACTCTTTGAGAAATCATCTATCGGCACGACTACCGACCTTGACGGGCTTTTCAGCATTGAGAACAGTCAAAACCTCACGACTCTCAGTTTCCGAATGGTGGGCTACAAAACCAAGACTCTGAGTGTCAAAGCCGGCAAGACTACCGAATTGTTTGTACCAATGGAGCCCGAGGTTTACGCCCTGCAAGATGTAGTAGTCAAGCCCAACAAGAAACGGGAACACTACCGCCGCAAAGGCAATCCCGCTGTGGAACTGATAAAGAACGTCATCGCCAACAAGGACAAGAACCGCGTAGGGCGGTCGGAATCGTACAAGGTGGAGTCATACGAGAAACTCGTGATGGCATTGGAACCTTTCGACTACAACCTTGACAAGAACAATTTTTGGCGCAAGTTCCAATTTCTCGAGAACTATCTGGACACCATACAGCTCGAGGACGGTGTGCTGGTAATCGACAGCGGGCGGGTGTCCATCGACAGTGTCAGTATCGGGCAAGACAGCACCCTTGTGCGCGTGGATAGCACGGTTATCACCCGCAACCAAGCCGTGGAACAAGCCAATCGGACAACCATTCTGACAATTTCTCTGCGCGAGACAGTGGCAGATGAATACGTACAGATATCGCCCCGCAAAGAACGCAAGGTGGTAAAAGCCAAACGCTGGGAGGGGTTGGACGAACTGATAGACAATGGCGGTATATCCGCCAACCTGCAGGCGATGTTCCAGCCCATGAACATCTTTGCCGACAACATCAACCTGATGCTCAACCGCTTTGTCAGCCCGCTATCGTCTTCACTGGCGGTCAGTTTCTACCACTACTACATTATGGATACCGTGATAGTGGGGGGAACGCAGTGTATTGATTTGGCGTTTGTGCCGGTGAATAGTGAGAGTTTCGGTTTTACGGGACACCTCTACATAGTAGCCGACTCCACCTATGCGCTCAAACGATATAAGATAAACGTGCCACCGCATATCAATCTCAACTGGTTAAACCACATGAGTATCTCAGAGACTTTCTATCAACTATCTAACGGCTCATGGGCTTCCGAAGAAGTGAATACAAATGTGCGCTTTGCTATTCGCAAGAAATCGAAGCACAATATTTATGCACGACAGACGCGGCATTTCAGCGACTACCACCTCGGCACACAGGTGCCGGACAGCCTGTTCTATATGGCGGGTGCGGAGGTAGTGCTGCCCGGTGCGGATAATGTCTCGCCTGATATATGGGACACACTTCGCCCGATGGCACTCACAGGCAAAGAGACGGTGGTGGACAGTCTGCAAACGGAGTTGATGCGTGTGCCGGTTTTTCGGGCAGTAGTAAACACGGTGCAGGACCTGATACAGGAGTTTATCCCTACCAGCAAGGAACGAGGCAAGAGCAAATGGGACTTCGGTCCGATATTCAACACGCTGAGTTACAACGAACAGGAAGGCGTCCGACTGCGTATCGGGGGTATGACGACCGCCAACCAGAACAAACGCTGGTTTACGAGCGAGTACGTGGCATACGGCTTCAACGACAAACGCGTAAAAGGCGGCATCACGGCATTGTATTCGTTCCACGACAAACAATACCACCCATACGAGTCATTGCGTCACAACCTGTCATTCACCGCAAGTTACGACTTGGAAGAACTCGGACAGACCTATCGTGTACTTGACAGAGACCACATCTTTATGTCGATCAAGTTCAACTATGATCCGAAGCCTATGCAGTATGTGGCCAAACTGCGGTTGAAATATGAAAAAGAATGGGCGAACCAATTATCCGTCATCACGTGGTTCGATTTTATGAACAATCAGCCCAACGGCTCCACCTGGTCGCAACGACCGTTTAATGCGCTCCCCCATCCCGATCACCCTCTGCGGTTGCGCTATATCAAACACAATGACGACGGCACCACGTTGGAGCGACCATTCTACCACGATGCACAATGGACGCTCCAACTGCGCTATTCGCCCGGAGGATTTATCTACAACGACCGGCAAGGCATTGAGTCCCCCTTCAACCTATGGAAAGACGCGCCCGTATTCCGTTTGACCAACGAAATGGGATATATCTTGGAGGACAAGTATTTCTACAACCGTCTGCAACTGACTGCAGAGAGCCGCTTCTGGTTATCGGCTTTCGGACACTTGGACTTGAGTGCCGACCTCGGCTATATCGCTACCGACAAGAGTGTGCCTTTTACGAAATTGTTTGCGCCGATGTCGAACCAGAGTATTCTGCTCGACCCCAAGGCATTCAACCTAATGCAGCCGATGGAGTTTCTCTACGACCGCTATGCTTCGCTGCACGTTACCTATTATATGAAAGGCTGGCTTTTCAACCGCATACCGGGACTGAAGTTACTGAAACTGCGCGAGGTGGCATCATTCCACATACTGGCGGGCTACCTTGGCGACAGAAACAACCCGATGAAGACCAACGGGCTATATGAGTTTCCCAACTCGTACACTATGGATACCCATGTGGTACCCGCTCGAACCAACTTCAGCGACGGCAAACACGCCTATATGCCGTATATGGAGATAACGGTGGGTATAGAAAACATCTTCAAACTGATACGCATTGACTATGTCCGCCGCTTGACACACCTCAACGCCACTGCCGCCGACGGCACACCTGTCCGCCTCGGCCCATGGCAGCGGAACGGCATCCGTATCACACTGCGCGTAGCGATGTAGTAGGTGTGTTTCCGTTAAGACCACTAAATAGGCTCCATTTATATTAACGTGAGTTCGATATAAGATATGTATAGTGAATCGTTTTTGTTGATTACTACTGATGTGTTAAGTTTGCATTGGTTGTTAGAATAGATATCATAGAAAGCGATATATGTTATATCTATAGTCTATCCCCCTACCACTCCCCTACCACTCATTTC
>ULPT01050390.1_pt1 | contig 24798 bp, 19 predicted proteins | sample 1953751 | NCBI WGS metagenome assembly ULPT01 (sample SAMEA4835636, study PRJEB28245) | human gut metagenome | biome: gut microbiome; material: fecal sample | place: Denmark | collected 2008 | reverse complement strand
ATGCTTTTTTGAGTCAACTTTTTCTGTACCAAGACAGACATACCATACTGACAAATTGGCAGCCAACCGTATTTGGCAAACTTTTTGCCCTATGCAGAGCGTGCTATGCCCGTCGTAGCCGTACGTAAACAAAGTATTAACTAAAAACACCAAATATACTATGAATAAAGGAAATATAGGGGTAACATCAAATAATATCTTCCCCGTTATTAAGAAGTTCTTGTACAGCGACCACGAAATCTTTTTGCGCGAGTTGATTTCCAATGCCGTTGATGCCACTCAGAAACTGAAGACCTTGTCCAGCGTGGGTGAGTTCAAAGGCGAGTTGGGTGATACCCGTGTGCGCGTATTGATTGATAAGGACAAACACACCCTGACCGTGCGCGACCATGGTATCGGTATGACGGCAGAAGAGGTGGATAAATACATCAACCAGATTGCCTTTTCGGGTGCGGAGGAGTTTGTAAACAAATACAAAGACAAGGCTGAGGCGATAATCGGACACTTCGGATTGGGCTTCTACAGTGCATTTATGGTGGCTGACAAGGTGGAGATATTCTCCCAATCGTACAAAGAGGACACCAAAGCCGTGGAGTGGAGTTGCGACGGTACGCCGGAATACACGATGGGGGACACTATCAAAGCCGAGCGCGGAACCGATATCGTGCTGCATATCAACGATGAATTCAAGCAGTATTTGGAGGATGCCACCATCGAGGGCTTGCTGCGTAAATACTGCAAGTTCCTCCCTGTGGAGATTGCTTTCGGCAAGAAGAAAGAATGGAAAGACGGCAAGCAGGTGGAGACCGACGAGGATAATATCATCAACGACACCAACCCCGCGTGGATGCGCAAACCTGCCGACCTGACGGAGGAGGACTACGACAAGTTCTACCACGAACTCTATCCCGCCCAAATGGACGAACCGCTGTTCCATATCCACCTGAATGTGGACTATCCGTTCCATCTGACCGGTATTCTCTACTTCCCGAAGATTAAAAACAACCTCGATGTGCACCGCAACAAGATTCAACTCTATTGCAACCAAGTGTATGTAACCGATGAGGTGGAAAACATTGTGCCAGAGTACCTAACCCTATTGCACGGTGTGATTGACTCACCGGATATTCCGCTGAATGTCAGTCGTTCATACCTGCAAAGCGACAACAACGTGAAGAAAATCAGCGGTTATATTACCCGAAAGGTGGCTGACAAATTGGCAGAGATATTCAAAAACAACCGCGAGGACTTTGAGAAGAAATGGGACGATGTGAAGATGTTTATCCAGTTTGGTATGCTTACCGACGAGAAATTCTACGATAAAGCCGTGGAGTTTGCACTGCTCAAGAACCTCGAAGGCAAGTATTTCACTATCAACGAATATAAGGCGAAAGTGAAAGAGAATCAGACAGATAAGAACGGCGACCTGATTCTGCTCTACACACAAGACCCCGATGCTTCGTACTCGTATATCGAGCGTGCGAAAGAGAAAGGCTACGATGTATTGCTGATGAACGGCGAGTTGGACGTACACGCCATGTCGCAGATGGAGCAGAAGAGCATGGGCGACGGCGAAGACAAGAAAGATATGATTCGTTTCGTACGTGTGGACTCCGACGTGATTGAGAACCTGATTCTGAAAGAGGACAAAAAAGCCGTAACACTCACCTCGGAGCAGGAAGATGCCCTGCGCTATAGTTTCGAGAGCCAGTTGCCCAAAGGCGAAAAGACCAATTTTGTGGTTAGTTTCGAGTCGGTTTCGGCAGACGCTCTGCCTGTCTTCCTGACGCAAAACGAGTTTATGCGCCGTATGAAAGAGATGTCGGCGCACCAACAAGGCATGAATTTCTATGGGCAGATGCCGGACCAATATAATATGGTGGTCAATACCGCCAACAGCAAGGTAACCGACCTGATGAACGAGTTGGTATCGGCTTGCGCCGAGGAGGTTAAACCGCTCAACGAGCAGATTGCTGCCAAACAAAAAGAGGAAGACGACCTGCGTGCCGCACAGAAAGACAAGAAAGAGGCTGACCTGACGCAAGAAGAAAAAGACGCTGTCAGCAACGTAACCAAAGAGATGGGCGCATTGCGTCAGCAACTGAAGGATGTGTATGCAAAGCACGCCAACGACAACGAGAAAGTACACCAACTGATCGATATAGCCCTATTGGCAAGCGGCTTATTGAAAGGCGAGGCATTGGCTAAGTTTGTCAATCGCTCGGTCGAGATGCTCTGATTATAAGGAGATTAGATGTAAATAAAACAGGCTGTCTGATTGGTTTCAGACAGCCTGTTTTGTTCGTTGGGCGATGTGTTATCCCACAGTGCCTTCCAAGGATACTTGCAGCAGCTTTTGTGCCTCGATGGCAAACTCCATCGGCAGTTTGTCCATCACCTCTTTGGCATAGCCGTTCACAATCAGACCTACCGCGTCCTCCAATCCGATACCGCGTTGCTGGCAGTAGAAGAGTTGGTCCTCGTTGATTTTGCTGGTGGTTGCCTCGTGTTCCACGGTGGCAGTCGGGTTGCTGATCTGCATATCGGGGAACGTGTGTGCACCGCATTGGTCGCCCAAGAGCAGGCTGTCGCACTGGCTGTAGTTGCGGGCATTTGTCGCCTTGCTTGATACCTTGACCAATCCGCGGTAGGAGTTCTGGCTATGCCCCGCGCTGATACCCTTGCTGATAATCCGCGAGCGGGTGTTCTTGCCGAGGTGTATCATCTTCGTACCCGTGTCCGCCTGTTGGTAGTTGTTGGTTACTGCCACCGAATAGAACTCCGCCGTGGAGTTGTCGCCTTTGAGGATACAACTCGGGTACTTCCACGTGATAGCCGAACCTGTCTCCACCTGCGTCCAACTCAGGCGTGCATTTTCGTATGTGATACCGCGCTTGGTTACGAAATTATAGATACCGCCCTTGCCGTCCTTGTCGCCGGGGTACCAGTTCTGCACCGTGGAGTATTTCACCTCTGCATCTTTGCGCACCACTATCTCCACGATGGCGGCGTGCAACTGATTCTCGTCGCGCATGGGCGCCGTGCAACCCTCCAAGTAACTGAGGTATGCCCCCTCGTCGGCAATCAGCAGCGTGCGCTCAAACTGACCCGTGTTGCCGGCGTTGATACGAAAATAGGTACTCAGTTCCATCGGGCAGCGCACTCCCTTGGGGATATACACAAACGAGCCGTCGGAGAACACCGCCGAATTGAGCGCGGCATAGAAATTATCGTTATATGGCACAACACTTCCGAGGTACTCTTTTACGAGGTCTTCGTGCTCGCGCACCGCTTCGGAAATCGAACAAAAGATGATACCTTTCTGTGCTAATGTCTCGCGGAAAGTGGTCTTTACCGACACCGAGTCCATCACAGCATCCACTGCCATATTGCCCGCCAACGCGTCCCGCTCCTCCAGAGGAATACCCAATTTGTCGAAGGTCTTCATCACTTCGGGGTCAATCTCTTTCTTCTCGTCGGAGTGTGCTTTTGGGGCAGCATAGTACGAAATATCCTGAAAATCAATCTCAGGGATATCAAGGTGCGCCCATGTCGGCACCTCCATCGTCAGCCATTTGCGATAGGCTTTCAGGCGGAACTCAAGCAACCATTCCGGCTCACCTTTCTTGTGGGAGATGGTGCGAATCACCTCCTCGCTCAGTCCGCACGAGAGAATATCGGTCTCCACGTCTGTCGTGAAACCGTATTTGTACTCCTGTTGGGTAATATCTTCTATAATCTCATTTTCCATTCTACGTCCGATTAGTCGTGCTTTCTTATACACTTGTTATGATGTGGTTTTGCTTTGTCTTGATATGATACAAAACAAAGAGAACCGCCAAAATTGACGGTTCTCGTGGAGGTCGGTAGCAGATTCGAACCGCTGTCCCCGGTTTTGCAGACCGGTCCCTAACCACTCGGGCAACCGACCATTAACACTACTTCTGTTGTGGTACCTCTTGGAGTTGAACCAAGGACACATGGATTTTCAGTCCATTGCTCTACCACCTGAGCTAAGGTACCTTGCGCTTTTCTTGTATCCCCGCCCGCATTAGTTGGGCTTATTGGCGAAAAGCGAGTGCAAAAGTACTGCTTTTTTTTGACATAGCCAAATCTTTTGCTGCTTTTTTTGCCTTTCAGCGCATTTTTCTATCAAAACAGGCTTAATTGGTCATCCTCCGACGGATCTTTATGTGTAGGCGGCGTATTGTCGGGCTGTTCATTGGTAATCGTAAACGGCACACCTTCCACCTCGGTGCTAATTGAAGTATTGTCGCCTATTTCTGTCGGTTCCTCCTCTACAATTGTTTCCTCTGCAGGCTCGGGAGTAATATCCTCTATCCTGACCACATCCAACGTGGTCAGGCGTTTACCCTTTGCCTTTGGTGATTTGGCATCAATAAAGTCTGCCATCACCACTTCCAATGGTTCGCGTGTTTCGTCCGCAAACAGCACACGGAACGTTGCCTCCTCACGATCAGAGAGTAAGACAATATGCGAATCCTTGTTATCCCCCAACATACTCTGCGGTTTGAAATTTGCATCGTCCGCCAACGAGAAACGCTTGGCATAGTAGTATTTTTGGTCGGCATTCCATAGTGCCAACGACCATATTTTATCGGGATCGAATTTCTCTATACGCAGAATATTCTGGTCAAAATGTGCCGTAAGGTCAAACGTGGTCAAGTAGTATTCACCCGCCGTGGTAATGACCAAGATGCGGTCTTCGTCCCAGAATTCGCCGAGATACCTGCCTTGCGCATCGTAGTTAATGCGCAATACATCAGGGTCAAACCAGACCTTGCGTCCACCAAGGGTGGAATGACCTTTTTGCTTGAGTGTGACGGATTTTACCTCATATTTAGTCAGCACATTACCTCGTGCCGAACGGCTCTTTACCGCAAGGTCGCTCAGATCTTTGCAGACCTCCATCTTTTTAAGGTGCAAAGCAGGCTTGAGTGCCACACGTATTACTTCCGCCTCGCCGTTGGGGTTTGCTGTAAAATAAATAACTTTCGAGCCGGGCTTCCCCTGCGTGAGGTCGTATTCCTTATCACGCGAAACGCCCATTACGTTGAAGCGTTTCATATAATAGACACCACCCTTGCCATCGCGGTAAACCACATTATAAACCGTACGGTCGTCATTCTTCTTAAAAATCGCAATATGCAGAATATCCGTACCGGCAAAGAGTTTCTCCGCCACACGCATAATCTTGTATTTGCCGTCCTTGTGGAAGACTATCACATCGTCGATATCCGAGCAGTTGCAAAGGAACTCGTCCTTCTTCAGCCCCGTGCCGATAAAACCCTCTTCGCGGTTGATGTAGAGTTTTTCGTTTGCCTCCACCACGGTCTTCACGTTGATATTCGCAAAATTGCGCACCTCGGTGCGGCGCGGATAGTTGGCTCCGTATTTCTGTTTGAGCGACTCGAACCACGCGATGGTATAGTCAGTCAGGTGGTTCAAATTTTTGACAGCCTCTTTGATTTTCCGATCGAGGTCACGCATCAGTTCGTCGGCTTTCTTCGAGTCAAACTTGGTAATACGGATCATACGTATGTCAAAGAGTTTCTCTATGTCCTCCGTTTTCACCTCACGAATCAACTGCGGTTTCCACGGCGTCAAAGCCTTATCCACAAAGGCAATCAATTTCTCTTTGTTGGGTGCTGTCTCGTAGCCCGACTCCTTATATATACGGTTCTCAATAAAGATTTTTTCCAACGAAGTATAGAAATAGCGTTCTTCTAGTTCGGCTTTCTCTATCTCCAACTCCCATTTGAGCAGCGACTTGGTATTCTCTGTCGAGAGCCGGAGCAGGTTGCTCACATTGGTAAAAATAGGCTTTTTATTTTCTATTACACAGCAATTAGGCGACACGTTAATTTCACAATCGGTAAATGCATACAGCGCGTCAATCGCCTTGTCCGACGAACTGCCTGGTGCCAACTGCACCACGATACGCGCACTCTCAGCGGTAAAATCGTCCACTTTGCGAATCTTAATCTTTCCTTTCTGGTTCGCACGCAAAATGGTCTCAATAATCTTCGAGGTGGTTGTACCGAAAGGTATCTCAGTAATAATCAGAGTCTTATTGTCGTCTGCTTTCTGTATCTTGGCGCGTATTTTAATCACACCGCCGCGCTCGCCGTCATTGTATCTGCTGACATCTATCTCGCCACCCGTCGGGAAATCGGGGTATAGTTGAAACTCCTCGCCCTGCAAATACGCCAACGACGCATCACATAGTTCGCAGAAGTTGTGCGGTAAAATCTTCGAATTCAGACCAACTGCAATTCCCTCCACACCTTGCGCCAACAGCAGCGGAAACTTTATCGGCAAGTGCACAGGCTCTTTCTTGCGCCCGTCGTAGGACAGCATCCAATGCGTGGTCTTGGGGTTGAACACCGCTTCGAGAGCAAACTTGCTCAATCGCGCCTCAATATATCGAGGAGCCGCTGCTCCATCGCCAGTCAGGATATTACCCCAGTTTCCTTGACAATCAATCAGCAAATCCTTCTGCCCGAGTTGCACCAACGCATCGCCGATACTGGCATCGCCGTGGGGGTGGTATTGCATGGTCTGCCCAACGATATTCGCCACCTTGTTCATCTTGCCGTCGTCCACACATTTCATTGCGTGCAGAATACGGCGCTGCACTGGCTTCAATCCGTCCTCAATGGCAGGAACGGCACGCTCTAATATCACATACGAGGCATAGTCCAGAAACCAGTCTTGGTACATACCCGTCAGGTGGTACTTGATAGCATCGTTGAAAGACTCCGGTTTATAGGTAGAGTGAGCCTGCGAAGCGGTTGCCGTCTCTTCGACACATTCTTGTACATTCGCCGTTTCCCCGGTCATTTTCTCTTCAGGCCCTTCTCCCTGTGGGTTCCCTGTTTCTTCCCTGAGGTTAGCGTTCTCTTTTCCCTCCAATTCGTCGTCTTTCATATCGTTGTGCCTTTCGCATTGTTGTCCGTATCACAAATGTGCATTATATATACGATAAACCTTATCCTCGGTGGTTAGTCTGAGGATAGGCTGTATCTATGTACCTGCAATCCGTATATTGCAGGTCGGTAATCATCAGTCTATGCGTTTATTCAGAATGATATAGGTCAGAATACCTACTACCTCAAAAGCCAAGCCACAAACGAGCAGCCAGTTTTGTTGTACGGCAAACTGATATACCACAAAGAAAACCACGCCAATCAACAGCAGGATGACGCCTAAGTATTTGAGAAATGCTTTCATGTTGTTATATTCAAATAATTGTCTGCAAAGTTACTGCTTTTTTTTCATAATCACAAACCCACCCCGTTTTTTATCCGAAATCATCCCCTCTCCTGTAGGGTCAGTACAATCTTACCCACATTTGTCCCGCTTTTACCCATCTGTACCACTGGCACCTCTATGCCGTCTATATTACGGATACGCAGGTCGTCATACACCTTGTGCGTATGCCCGCCGATAATCACATCTATATCGCGCGTCTCTGCCGCCAACTCCACATCGCAATAATCCTGCTCCGTGGCAGGATAAGTACCCAAGTGGCTTAGACAGACCACCACATCGCACTTTTTTTCATTCCGCAACATGGTTGCCAATTCTTGCGCAATCGGATACGGAGGATTATACACAATCGGTTCAAAGTTCTTATCCGCAATCAACCCTTTCGGTTGTACACCCAAACCAAAAATGCCTACCTTCAGTCCGCCTTTGTGTACAATCGTATAGGGTTCAACCACTCTCTCCAAAGGTGTGCCTTTTACATCATAGTTAGCGCACACAATCGGAAAATTCGCCTGTTGGAGTATCATTGCCAATGTATCCAAACCATAGTCAAACTCATGGTTACCGAGTGTAACGGCATCATACCCCATACGGTTAAGTGCATCTATCTCTACGCGTCCGTGATAAAAATTAAAGTACGGAGCTCCTTGGCTAAAATCGCCGGCATCCACCAACAGCAAGTTCGGATCTTGTTCCCGCGCCTTGGCTATCAACCCCATACGGCGTGCATATCCACCTCGTCCGTTGCCATTGGGTTCCACCTGCGAATGAGTATCATTGGTGTGCAAAATTGTCAGCGTTGTTGCCTTATCTGCACATCCCGCCAACAGCAGCACAGAAAATACAAATGCAAAAATCTTTTTCATAAATCGGTATGTATATGGTATTATTTCTTGATTCTTGTCCACAAAGCGGCATTAGACAACTTTCGCCTCAAAACCGTTTGTTTATTTCCTCATCGGTTATTACGACAATTACCCGTTTCCCATCCGGCGTGCGCCGATACATCGGCAACGCAAACAAGTGTGTCAGCAGGTCGCGCATTTCCTCCTCGGTCAATGTCTTCCCGTATGGGATAGCCGTATCGCTTGCCAACGAGAGTGCTATCTTGTGCCGCCATTCGTCCCGCACATTTGTCCCCGTCTCGCGCACCACTTGCAAAATATGTTGCAATATCGGCAGCGCATTCTGCTGCCCAAGTTGCGCAGGCACACCATTGATACTATATGTTGTCTTGCCAAACTGCTCCATATCAAAGCCTATCGCCCGCAAGTCGTCCAACACAGGGGCTATAAGCAGCATATCATCAGGCGTCAAGTCCAATATCTCAGGGAAAAGCAACTGTTGCATCAGAGCCTTGGCATTCTGCCATTCATGAATATACTGATTATACAGTACGCACATGTGTGCGCGATACTGGTTAATCAACAGTAAGCCCTGCGGAGCAGATAGTAATATATACTTGCCCATATATTGCCACGGCACCAAGGTGGCTATATCAATGTCAAAAAGTGTCGGCATCTCCGCTTGCGGCTGCGGTTCCCAACCAGATGCTTCCCCACTCGACTGTATCGGAAACAATTTCTCCCAACCGCCCGCCGAAGGTTTCTCTGTTGGCACAAACGTATTACGCGTTTTGAACGGGTTATAAGTCGGGTCGAACAACACTTTCGGTGCCGATGCAGGACGCACATCATCCGTCGGCACTGGCATATCAATCTCCCCGTCCCTGTTAAAATCTATGGTCGGTGCAAGTGTAAACTTACCCAATGACTCACGTACTGAAGCAAGCAGTATCTGAAAGATTGTTTGCTCGTCGGCAAACTTAATCTCGGTTTTCGTCGGGTGGATATTAACATCTATCGCCTCGGGTGCAATGTCGAAATAAATAAAGAACGAAGGCTGATAATCTCCCGGCAGCATGCCCGAATAGGCCGTTTGCACCGCTTTTTGGAAATACGGATGACGCATATACCGCCCGTTCACAAAGAAATACTGCTGCGCATTTTTGCCCGCCGTTTCGGGTTTGCTGACAAACCCACGGATGGATACCAAATCGGTATCGGTCCTTATATCCACCAACCCCGAAGTGTAATTCCGACCTGTTCCCTTCCCGAACACTGCCTCTATACGCTGCTTTTCTGTTCCGGCAGGCAGTTCAAGCATAATCTCGTCGTTGTTGACAAACGTAAACTGCACCTTCGGATAAACCAATACAATACGATAAAAATCAGTCAGCAGGTTACGCAGTTCGGTCTGGTCGGTTTTCAAAAATTTTCGCCGTACAGGTACATTATAAAACAAGTTCTTCACCTTAAAGTTTGTCCCCACCGAGCATTGACACGGCTCTTGTACCCGCACCTCCGATCCTGCAATCTCAAGCCGCGTCCCCATCTCGTCTTGTGCACGGCGTGTCAGCAGTTCTATCTGGGCCACGGCGCAAATACTCGCCAATGCCTCGCCACGGAAACCCATTGTACGAAGAGAAAACAAATCCGATGCAGTTTGTATCTTCGATGTAGCGTGCCGCTCAAATGCCATACGTGCATCGGTCTCACTCATACCAGAACCGTCATCCACCACTTGCAATAGTGTTCGCCCAGCATCACGCACAATCACTTGGATATGGGTTGCCCCCGCATCCAAACTGTTTTCCACCAACTCTTTCAAGCACGAGGCGGGGCGTTGTATTACCTCGCCTGCTGCAATCTGATTGGCAACACTATCCGGTAAAAGATGAATAATATCCATATTCAACAGCCTATATCCGGCAGTCAGACTATAGGATTACATAAAATGCAATAATCAACATTGCCAGCAACGCAATCCAAAAAGCAAGTTTCGATTTCTTACGCTGTCGCAGTTGCGTCATATTCTTCTCGTGTTCCTCACGAAAAGACCCGCGATGGAGGTGCTCCTTACGCTCCTTACGTTCCTCCTTGTCCTTATCGTAGTAGATCGGACGATAATCCCACTCGCGGGGCTTGGGTACTTTCGGGAAAAGCACAGACATACTTAATGAATAATTAACAATAAACAAAAAGGGTCTGCCCGACCAATCCGTCAGGCAAACCCTTTTATGAGAGTAAACTTACTTTACGATTGCCTGGAATGCAGCATCCTCTGCATACTTGGCAAACTCAATATCTTTCTGTGCCTTGGCTTTCAACGAAGCGTCTTTGGCAACAGCCACCTTCATATTGCTGTAAACAGCATCGCGATCGTTGGTGCGAGCAGCCACTACTGCGGTCAGATAAGCAGTCGTAGCATTCGGCTCTTTTACGTTAGCCAAAGTCTGACGAGCAGCAGCGTAGTCCTCGTTCAGAATCTGCTGAACAGCAGCGTTATTGGTAGCCGCATTGCCGTAAGCCGACTTGGCAGCCTTATAGTCACCCTTCATCGTATAGAACGTACCCATGGCAGCCGACAGGTTACCTTGTGTACCAGCAGCCTTGCCGAGGTACTCCTCTGCCTTCTTCAGGTCATTGTCTGCCATTGCTGCCAAACCGGCATTGTAGTTCACATCCGCATTGTTTGGAGCAATCTCCAATGCCTTGCCATAAGCACGACGAGCCTCAGCGATATTGCCCTGCTCAAAGTAAATCATACCCATATTGTTGTATGCGCGGTAGTCGCCGAACTGTGAAGCCACCTTCTGATAAATAGCAATTTTCTCTGCATTGTCGTTAGTCAATGTAGCAGCATAGAGCAACTCCTCTACGTTCAGTTGTGCGGGGTCGTTCTTTGCCAACTCTTTAATCTCGTCGTCCGACTTACCAATCAAATCCGTGGTCAAAATCAAACGGCTGCGACGCAACTCAGGCAGAATCTCCTCAGCAATGGTTTTATACACACTGCTCAGGTTCTTAATCTGTGTCTCACGCTCCTCGGGGTCGCTATACATACCCAACACACGCAAAACCAAGTCCTTGTCTTGCATATTGCTATTCTCCATAGCGGCCTGGAAACCAGCCCAGTCCTCTGCGGTAATCTCCGAAGCAATATCGGTTTTCACCTTATCTTTCTTCAGTTGTTTCTGCAAGAACTTCTGTGCGTTCTTCTGACGATCAGTGGCCAACTTTGTATTCAGATCAAGACCACCTTCCGGGCTGGCATAGCCACTAACTTCAAGTTTGTTAATGGCTTTCTTCTCATTGCTATCAGCCTCCTTAATAGCCGCACGTAAATCCTTCATTTCCTGACTGCCAGTCTCCGAATTACGGAGATTCGATTGTTGAATAAGGAACTTGATATCAGCCTCTTGCATCTCTTGGATAACACGCTGGAACTTATCCGGAGTGATAGCCGCTTTGTTGTCGCTTGCTTTTGCCAACTTAGCAGTAGCCATCAATCCGTCTGCCACCTTCAGATCCGGGATTTCAATCTCCTTCTTACCGATTTTTGCGGTAAAGCGCAGATAAAGTTCTGATTTATCCATTGCAGGAACGTAGTCGAAACTGCAAGATTGGCTGTATTTACCACCATTCTTTTTGTTCACTACTTTTCCATTCTCCTTCACCTTTTCTCCAACATAAGTAACGCTTTCACCTACCGACTCCTGACCGTCATATTTCAGCACGGGAGTAACAGTCAACACACCTTTCTTGGCAAATTTCTTTGCGGGAAAGGTACCGGTGATGTCTGCATTTACCTTGTCTCCTACCACAGTCAGCGGGTTAGGATTAACCGTAATCTCTTCCGGTTGAGGCAGAGTCTTACTGCAAGATGCCAACATTGCTACGGCAATGATTGACAAAAATAAACCTTTTTTCATACGTATAAATTTGTGTTTTGTTAATTATCAACAACACGGCAGTTCTTTGTCCATTATTCATTGTCCATCGTCCTACCATACTATTCGCGCTGCAAAATTACAAAACTTTTTCCATATCTGCAACATTCTTTCCTTTTTTCCTAATAAAAGGTGGTACGCCTACCATTATGAGCAGAAAAAACCACCGAAAAAAAAGATACTCACTAATTCTTTTTTACGGCAATAGGACAATTTCAAAATCCGTACTTTTGCAAAGCCAGATAAACGCGATCGATCGGAAACCCCATTACGTTGAAATAACTGCCCGCCATTTTCCGTACACCGATATAGCCGATATACTCTTGCACCCCGTATGCCCCCGCTTTATCCAACGGACGGTAGTGTTCTACATAATAGTCAATTTCCGTGTCTGCCAATGTACGAAACGTTACGTCCGTGCGATCAACAAACGACTCCTGCGAACCCGCAGTAGTCAGAGTTATCCCCGTATAAACTTGGTGAGTATGTCCGCTTAGGCTGTACAGCATCTGTTTTGCCTCCTCCAGACTATGCGGTTTGCCGAACATTCGTCCATTGAACCAGACAATAGTATCGGCGGTAATAAGCAACTCATCGGCATGCAGACGCGGTAGATATGCTTGTGCTTTCTCGCGCGATATATACAGAGGTATGTCTCCTTCCGTCAGATTAGCAGGGAACCATTCATCGGCATCAATACTAATTGCCTCAAAAGGGATATCCAATCCCGCCAACAAACTGCGGCGGCGGGGTGATTGTGAACCGAGAATCAGATGCATTTCAATAACAAAAAGTAAGGTAAATGCCAGATGGATATACTCTCCAACCTATGCATATACTAAGCACATCCTATAACAAAATTTACAGCGATCGCACAATCACAAAACTGAACAACATTCCGAGAAACATTATTAGTTTCATCAACCCTTGCGCACCACGATAGTCCGATGGAATACGCGCCGCCCACAACAGCCATAATTCGCACGCAAAGGGTATCTGCAGCCCGAATACCATATAACGCGTGGAAAGCGATTGCCACACATGCGAGAAAGGCAGCAGTGCATACCACACATATACAATCAGTCCCATCGTCAGCACAATCAACAGGGTTACAATCACCTTTGTCCATGTCTCCCCGAAACGAATAGGCAATGTACGGCATTCCAACTCGCAATCGCCTTGTTTGTCCTGCATATCCTTGATAATCTCGCGTATCAACGTACAGAGAAAAGCAAACAAGGCAAAACCGCCTAACCATATATACAAGTCATGTTCCAATGGGGTGTATTTCAACAGCACACCATATCGGCTGCGCAGTAACCCTACATTGGCAAAAGCAACCATCATGGGCGTTAATGCCGCCACAAACGCCACTACCATGTTTCCTATTAGGAAACGCCGTTTATAACTTGACGAGTAGAACCACAATAATCCCGGCACAAAAACATAGATAATCGCCAACGACCAACTGCGCACCAACCAAGCACACACCAATCCGCACGCTATCCCCATTCCGCTCAACGCCCATCCGAGACGCACAGCTGCGGTTTTACTCACGGTTTGGGTTACAATCAGTTTCCCCGGACGATTGATACGATCTATCTTTACATCAAAATAGTCGTTCACCACATAGCCTCCCGCAGCAACACAGAGTGTAGCCATAATCAGAATCAACAAAATATACCACGGCAGTTGTTCGCCGTAGTATTGATTATCCAATATCGGTACCGCCACCCATTTCTCCATTACCCACAAAAGTATAGCAATAAAGATCAGGTTTTGATATCGGACAAGTTGCAGAATATCTCCTATTTTTTGCACGTCTTCGCCATTTTGTTTGTTGTGGTCTTGTGTGTCATTCTCTGTGTGATACGCAAGATAGCCCCTTTCCATGCCGGCAAGGTGATACATGTCGGTTCCGAGGCGGTGAAAGTCAAGTTAGGATAAACCGTATCGGTCAGCAAATCAACCGCATCGGCGCGTTGAATTTCCTCTTGCTCCATATAAACAAACGCATCGGAAGGGATATTGATCTGCATATCCACCTGACGATCATCAAAGTTCAATGCAATCAAAAGCACCTCATCACCAGCCTTGCGCAAATAGGCATATTGTTCATGCTTGTTAAAGCCCTGCCCTTGTGCATATTCGAGGTCATACATCTTGCCGCTGTTGATAGCCTTGTTATCACGTGTCAAAGTCAGTAAGCGTCGATAAAACTCGCGCAACTGCCGCTGCTCATCGTCCAATCCCGCCCCGTCAAACTTACCGTGGTTTGCCCAGGTCTGCAGCGACTTCACACCCCAGTAGTCGAATATCGTCGTACGTCCGTCCATACCTGAAAAACCTTCCATATCCATACCTCGCTCCCCCAATTCCTGTCCTGCATAAACCAAAACCGGGTTTTTGTGGAGTGTGGCAACGGTTATCATAGCAGGCTCGGCGCAAGCCCCTCGCCCACAGAAAAAACCACTGGCAATACGTTGTTCATCGTGGTTCTCAAGGAAATAAACCATACGATCAAGTATGTCGCCTTGCGCCATCCATTGCATACTGATTCCCTCTACCGCCCAATTCTTGCTCGTTACGCCGCGCAGATAATCATACATGCCTACTTTGTCGTATAGGAAGTCAAAACCGGCATTCAAATACGGGCGATACAATCCGGGATTGTAGCACTCGCCCATAAATTGCACATCGGGAAAGGCTTGTTTCACCTGCGGAATAACCCACGCAAAAAACTCCACAGGCACCATCTCCGCCATATCTACACGGAACATATCCACATGCTTGCCTGCCCAAAAAAGCAAAATATCGCGCATTTTTTTCCACGTATCCGGTATGGGTAAGAATTGTTTCTCGCCACCGCCCTGATAAAATACTCCGTAATTCAGTTTCACGGTTTCATACCAATCGTTATGCGTGGGGTGTGCCGTAAAGCAGTCGTTGCCTGTTGCACGCGCAGGATATTCATTATATCCCTGTATATCGAAATCAGGCTGGAATCTCTCGCCTGGAATATAATAAAAGTTATTGAGCGGTGAGAAAGCCCAATTCGGATTATCGTCTTCGCCAAGGTCACGCACACCGGCAGGCTTGCACACCGAGTGATATTCACGCGCCACGTGGTTAGGTACAAAATCAATTACCACTTTCAGCCCCGCTTTATGTGTGCGTACCACAAGGGCTTCAAACTCCTGCATACGTTTCTGCTCGTCCATGGCCAAGTCGGGATCCACATCATAATAGTCGGTTATGGCATACGGGCTACCCGCCTTGCCCTTGACGATAGCGGCAGTATTATGCTCGGCAGTGGCGTGGCGGATGACACCCGTGTACCAAATATGGGTAGCACCCAAGTCAATAATTGACTTGAGTGCTTTAGGCGTTATATCCGCAAATTTACCACAACCATTCTCGGCGCGTGTACCATTATGTTTACGCGTTTCGTTATAGTTACCGAAAAGTCGGGGCAATAATTGATAGATAATCGGTTTCACGTTTTTCGATTTTTTGTTAATACTACTTTTACATCAGTTCGCCGGTGCAGGATATTCCCCTACAAGCAACACACAACAGAGTGTCGGTTGTTTTTCCGAAAGACCAAAGTTTTATGGATTTCTGTTTATATAAACCCATACCACATATAGCGAATTGTATGCCAAAGTATCTGCACACAACACTTAAAAAGTCAAATAGTTCGTGTTTTGCGAACAATTACACATTAAGCATTATGCCTTTTGTGCATTAAATCAATGCTTGCGTATCGCTGGCAATCATCAACTCCTCGTCAGTCGGAATAACGCAGATTGTCACCTTGCTCTCGGGAGTAGAGATGACCGCCTCGTCACCGTGGATACCCGCATTTTTCCGCTCGTCCAATTCCGCGCCAAGATATGTAAAACCCTTGGCAATCTCGCCACGGATATATGCATCATTTTCGCCGATACCGCCCGTAAAGACAATTATATCCACGCCATTCATGGCAGCAGCATACGCACCGATGTATTTTTTCACGCGATAGATAAACATCTTGCGAGCAAGGTCGGCACGCTCATTGCCAGCCTTGATTGCAGCATCAATATCGCGGGCATCGCTCGACACTCCACTTACACCAAGCAAACCCGATTTTTTATTTACCAACGTATTAAACTCTGTGGTCGTCAAGTGCTCCTTATCCATAATATATGTAGCAGCACCAAGGTCGAGATCGCCTGCACGAGTACCCATCATCAACCCTTCCACCGGAGTCAAACCCATCGACGTATCTACCGACTTGCCATCCATTACCGCAGCACACGATCCACCATTGCCGATATGTGCAGTAACGATTTTCTTACCTGCGGGGTTCACCCCGAGATACTCGCACACACGTGCTGACACATAGCGATGACTCGTTCCATGGAAACCATAGCGGCGAATGGCATATTCCTTATACAATTCGTATGGTAATGCATACATATAGGCATAGTCGGGCATCGTCTGATGAAAAGCCGTATCAAACACAGCCACTTGCGGAACACCCGGCAATGTTTTTTCGATAGCCTCAATACCCTTTAAGTTGGCAGGGTTATGCAGTGGAGCCAACTCGGCGCACCTGATAATCATATCCTTCACCTCTGAGGTGATCAATACCGACTTATTAAATTTCTCGCCGCCGTGTACCACACGGTGTCCTACAGCCTCAATCTCTTTCAGGTCTTTAATGCAACCGATTTTTTCATCCACCAATGTATTGAGAATTAACTGGATACCCACTGTATGCTCTGGCATTGTCTTCTCGATTTTAACCTTCTCACCATTGGGCAGTTTTACCAGCAGAAACGAGTCCGGCAAACCGATCTTCTCCACACCGCCCTGTGCCATCACGGTCTTGCTCTCCATATCGAAGAGTTTATACTTTATACTACTGCTACCGCAGTTCAAAACCAAGATCTTCATATTCTTTGTATTTATGATTTTATGGAAATTAATGCTAAAAGAGGTCGTCTGTCTCCAAGACGACCTCCTTTATACCTTATTTTATAGCCTGGTTGGCAGTAATGATCACCATTTGTACAATATCCTGTACTTTGCAACCGCGGCTCAAGTCGTTTACCGGAGCGGCAATACCCTGTAGGATAGGACCTACAGCATCTGCACCCGAGAAACGCTCTACCAACTTATACCCGATATTACCGGCCTGCAGGTCAGGAAATACCAATACGTTTGCCTTACCAGCAACGGGTGACCCCGGTGCTTTCGTTGCAGCCACGCGTTCTACCAAAGCCGCGTCTGCTTGCAGTTCGCCGTCTATATCCAACTCCGGTGCCAACTCTTTGGCAATACGGGTAGCCTCCGTTACTTTGTCCACCAATTCATGCTTTGCCGAGCCCTTGGTTGAGAACGACAGCATAGCCACTTTCGGCTCAAAACCACCCAATGTACGTGCTGTTTCTGCAGTAGAAATAGCAATTTGTGCCAATTGTTGTGCATCAGGATTCGGATTTACTGCACAATCAGCGAATACCAAAAATCCGTTTTCACCCAACTGTTTAGCAGGCGTAAACATCAAGAACGCACCCGATACAATCGAGACACCCGGTTTGGTCTTCAGTATCTGGAAAGCAGGACGAATCGTATCTGCCGTTGTTCCGCGTGCACCTGCCAATTCGCCGTCTGCATCGCCGTTCTTAATCATCAGGCAACCGAGATATAAAGGATCTTGTGCTTTCTTGGCCGCATCCTCGGGTGTCATACCTTTTGCCTTGCGCAGTTCGTAAAGCAGATTGGCATACACAGGCATTTTCTCATCGTGCAGAGGGTCAATGATTGTCGCATTCTTGATATACTCATACCCATTTTCCTCTGCCATTTTATGAATGGTTCCCGGATTACCAATCAAAATCAAATTGGCAATTCTGTCTTTCAGAATAATGTTTGCTGCTTCAAGAGTACGCGGTTCGTCGCCTTCCGGCAATACGATACGTTGCAGATTTGCCTGCGCACGCTCACGCATTTGTTGTAGAATGTCCATAGTAGTATATATAATATTGTGTTATGTTTCTTGCTGCGCCGGAAAAAGATTTTGTTATAAAAAGTTCAATACCCGCCACTTCCTTTATGCAAAAACGTATTTCATTGTATTTACATAAAAAGGACGCAGAGCAGAAAGGACATAAAAAAACAGACTTTTCCTATACTGTTTTTATGCAGTTCCAATAGTGCATACAATATTAATGCATAATCAAAGCATTTTTCTCGTCCTAATGGTGCTGCAAAATTAAGAAATTATCAGCAATTATGCAATATCAAACTATAAAATTGAAGATTTTTACACTTTTTCTTTGTCAATCAAAAAAAAAGCAGTAATTTTGCAGACCGAATCGGAGCAATTCATTTATTTATATTTGGTATGTACCAGCGTTTTTTTATTACATTATTCTTAGCCGGTGCGTTTATGTTAAGCGTCAATGCACAGCGTAGTAGCGATATTAAGGGTGCACATCCGTGGAAAACGAGTGAAAACAAGCAGATTGCTACCGATTATAGTCATTGGTCTTTGATATTCAATGCGGGGTTCAACTCGTTTGATGGTGATTTTAATGCAGAGATGTTGCATCCAGTCTATGCTCCGGCCTTAGGATTGGACGTAGAGTATGCATTCAACCCGTTCTTGGCGTTGGGAGTGAACTATATGTTCGATATGTATCGTGTTACCGGTAATACAAAAAACGGAGATAACGCAGACATTCTGCTCCAAGGTATGATGCATAGAGCAGGTGCATATTTGGCAGTGGACCTAATGAATTGTTTTTACCCGCGTGCTGAACGCAAAATCTTCAGTTTCCAACTCCTCGGGGGTGGTGGCGCAGGGTGGTTCAAAAACAATACGTATTTTACAGATGACTCTCGCTGTCATACGGGGAGTACAGATCCACTAAAAATGGATGCTTATAAAAATCGTCCGTACTTGTTGGGAGGCGTGAATTTTGAATTCAATCTCAGTCGTAGTATCGCCTTGGGTATCAAGGGTACATACTCTTATTTTACCAAGGACGATGTTGATGGACGAGGTTATCAAGGGTTGAGTTCAATTGCCAGCAAAAATAACGATGGCATATTCGATGTTACACTCAATTTACGTTACAAGATTGATGCTGTACACAAGACCCACGTACGCAACATTGCATCCGACCGCATAGTTGATAAGCAATTGGAAGCCAACGCGATGGCCAGACAGCCCAAGAATGCCAACACCAACGCACACATTGATACTGTTGTGATTGTGCACAAAGATACAGTTGTCCTGCAATCGAAATCGCAAACAATGGTTGAGAAATCGGAGGATGTGTATTTCATCTATTTCGAAAACGGCAAATCGTCTCTCTCTTCTACCGGGCTGATTACCATTCAGCAGGTGGCCAACCATTTGGAACGTGAAACACAACGTTATGCTGTAATCTACGGTTATTGTGACAATACGGGATCCGAGAATATTAACAACATATTGGGTGAGGCACGTGCCGAGTCAGTGTTGAATGAATTATTGGAAGAGTATGGCATTGATGCCAGTCGCCTCACAGCCTGCGGACGCGGGAAAATTATTGGCAGACACAGCAAAGCCGCTTATAGTCCCAACCGCCGCGCAGAAGTACGTTTAGTTACTTATAACGAATTTGAGCAACTGAAAGCCGAATGCGCAGAAGGCTATAAACCGACGACAAACAATATTATTAATACTACGGCGCAGGATATATCGTCTGATATTGTTTTAGACGAGGTCACAGTTGCGAGAAATATGACGCTCAGTCGATTGGCACGTAAGTATTACCAAAATACACATTGTTGGGTATATATTTACAAAGCTAACAAGGCGGTTATTTCCAACCCGAATGCACTGACAGCCGGCACACATTTGGTAATTCCCGAATTGACCGAGGCACAACGTGCAATTACTAAGGATAAGTGCCTTGATACATACAAGAAGCTTCGCGCCAATAATAAATAATTATAGACAAACATAGGTTCGTATCGCCTCAAAGATACGATGGTCTCATAGCTCAGTTGGTTAGTAGCACCTGACTCATAATCAGGGGGTCGTAGGTTCAAGCCCTACTGAGACCACAAAAAGGGGATAATCCGAAAGGGTGTCTCCTTTTTTTTGTGTATTTATCTCTTTACAGGTTTGGCGTAGTTTTTGCACTGATAATCAGCATTTATAAATCTGACGAACTATGTATTCTCTTTCTGTAATGATGCTGACTGCTGCACTGATAGTGGGGGTTTCGGTATGCCTTATTCCAAATGTAATATGGTTTCTATGGTGGGCTATAGCAGAGATGTTCCATTTCTCAACGCCGCGTTATGCTCCTTTTGCGTGGACGGCTGCCGGTCTGGTAGCAGCCGTGTGGCTCATTATGGCATACGGTTTCTTTGTAGGGCGTTTCCGTTTGGAGGTCAAACCGACCACCTACACCAATGCCCAACTGCCCAAAGCCTTCGAAGGCTATAAGATTGTTCATATCAGCGACCTGCACCTCTCCACATACAACGACCGCCCTGCGGCATTGCAACGCATTGTGGACTCTATCAATGCGCAGCAGCCTGACCTAATCTGCTTCACGGGCGATTTGGTAACAATCGGCGTCTCAGAGGCAAATCCTTATACCGATATCTTGCGCCAACTGCACGCTACCGATGGGGTGGTAAGCGTATTGGGCAACCATGATATGCTGATTTATACCCACCTAAGCGAACAACGACGTCTTGCAGAAGTGGAGCATTTGGCAGACTATGAGCGCACACAATTAGGTTGGCATCTCTTGCGCAACGAGCACCTGACCATCGAGCGCAACGGACAGCATATCAACATCATCGGTGTGGACAACTGCTCCTGCGAGGGGGAAGGTTTCCGTACTATCTATGCCGGTGATCTACAGAAAGCCCGGGCAGGTACGGACGGTTTCTCCATTCTCCTTTCGCACGACCCGAGCCATTGGCGGGCAGAGGTGCTGAATACCGATATACCGCTCACCTTGAGCGGGCACACCCATTCGGGACAAATGCGTATCTTCGGTTGGGCGGCATCGAGTGTCAGGTTTAAGGAGTCGGCAGGTTGGTACGAGCAGAACGGACATTCCCTGTACGTCAATTCGGGTATCGGTTGTACCCTCCCCGTCCGCCTTAACTGTCCGTCAGAGATAACGGTTATTACATTGCAATGACAGCGATAGCGCAACTCGCTATAATACGATATGCCCGCTCTGTCATATTCTAATCACATACACCCGATAGTGTGGGGAGAGGGAGAGTAAAAACAACATCGGCTGCCTTTATAGGTAGCCGATGAGGTGTGATATAGAAACTTATTTATCTCCTTTGTACGATAGTAAACTTTATATCCTCAGGAAATACAAATTTATCTTCCTCAAAGTCAAACTGATATTTTTGTACGTCAAAGGAAAGACGCATTGGAGTTTGGTGTTCTTCCCAAACAATATCTACATCAAATTCACCGTGTAGTACAGGACGTATATGCTCTACATTGGACTTCTTTTTGTCTAATTCCAATTGGAATACCAATGCGCCCAATGGTTCTGCATAGCCATCATGGGAATTTAACTCCACATCAGTGTATTGTGTGCAAACCAAGCACACCTTATCGTTTACAATAATAGTTGCATCTGGTTTTACTATTAGAGACAATGCACATTTAATGTACTCTTCCAATACTTTTACACGTTCACAATTGCATAATTCTTCAAATCTTGGCATAATTGTTTCCTCCTTGTTTATATTGTTATTCAAAATCATATCCTAATATTTTGCTGGCATAATTGCTCCACGTTGCTCTGTAGTCATTCACAGATTCGCGTGGTACATAGATAACACTGACTGAAGTTGTGAAAGAAGAATTATCAATGATTGGTGGTTGTTGTGCTTTGCAATATATTTTCTTTAATGCATAACAACCATCAAATACACTCTCCACGCTTGCTACTTTTTTCCCAATAGTAACCTCTGTCAGTTTTTCGCAGCGCTGGAAAGCAAATTTTCCTATTATTTCCACATTATCAGGAATAGTGACATTTGTCAATTTTGAACAATAGGCAAAAGAAGCATTGCCGATATAGATGACGCTTGGTGGAATAACCAAATTTTGTATGCTTGTCATATAACACAGAGCGTCTGGAATTCTTGTTACTTTGTCTCCCAAAAGAATCTCTGTAATATTCGATGCCGCACAAACCATTGAACCATACTTATTGCGACCGTAACATGATAGTCCATAATAATAACCCGAATACATCAGGTTGTTTCCCGAGAAATTCACTGAACAATCAATAGAATTCCATACTATTGTCTGCAAATCAGTGTACGTGTCACCATCACCATCAAAAAATGGTGGGTATTCACCATCTGTATAACCTTCCGGAAAGGTAATAGATCGTAATTTGACGCATCCGGTGAGAACCCCTTCCCCTATATACCTCACCGAATTAGGCAATTCTATATTGATCAGAGATGAACAGCTAGAAAAAGCCCCATGTCCAATATATTCACATTGGCTGCCTTCTTCGAAAGTTATAGTAGACATACTAGTACAACCAAAGAAAGCAGCTCCGCCAATATATTTGCAATTCGCATGGACTTTGAAGTTTGTTAAAGATTCACAATAAGAAAATGCGTCATTGGGAATACTATCCAAACTTTTGGGGAGTTCTAATTCAAATAGTTTGCTGCAACTTTGGAAATTGACTGATGTCAAGTTTTCAAAGTATTGCAGTTCTTTGAAAGAGACAATGTCTGTATTATTCTTGATGATTATTCGTTTTACTGCTTTGGCTTCGGCGTAAGAGATTTCGCCATCATGGTTTGTATCAATCTCAGGCTTGTGACGAAGCAAGGCATATTTGACATTGAGGTCTTTGAACTCAATAATGTCATCGTCTGCGTGGGTTCCGCCTGTGCCGGTTCCGCCGTTTTTGGGGAGTTTGATGAGGGTGCCGTCGGCGAGGGTGAAATAGACGTAGTTGTCGTCTTGGGTTACGGAGCGGAATATGGTATCACCCGCATCGCCCTTATCGCCTTTATCTCCCTTTTCACCTTTGTCGCCTTTCGCGCCATCGGAACCGTTGGTGCCATTGGTGCCATCCTTTCCATCTTTACCGTCTCTACCGTTCTTGCCATCTGCGCCGGTGGCTTTGCCGAGTTGCGTCCAGTTGGTGCCGTCGTAAGAGATGTACCAATAGTTGTTCTCTATTTTCAGTTGGGGCGTGTTGCCGTTGACGCCGTTGGTGCCATCTGTACCGTCGGTGCCGTCTTGTCCGTCCTGACCTTTGTCGCCGGTGTCGCCTTTATCACCCTTGTCGCCTTTCTCGCCGGTAACGCGAATCTTGTTGCCATTGGCGTCAGTGAGCCAATTGCCGTCCACCGTCCAATAATAGACGCCGTCGGTGTCCTGCTTGGCACCCACCGTGGGTTTGTAGCCGTCTACACCATCGCGACCGTCTTTGCCATTGGTACCATTGTAGATGGTGATGGGGTCATGGTGATTGAATGTGATAGTGTAGCCGACAATGGTGTTTCCATTGCGAATCTCGGTAACGTTGGTGATATAGTCGCCGTTGTTCTGTGCCTTGATAAGGGTTTCGAGGGCGGCGATGTTGGTGTTCATCTCCTGACAGAGTGTCTCCAAAGTGCTGACACGGCTATCCATATCGCCCATTACGTTCCATATAGAATCTTTGTTGTTGCAACTTGCCAATACCAGCACAAGCACCAACAGGATATATTGTAACTTTTTCATATTCTGCAAATTAATGGTTAATTACACGATAGTTTAATGTTCATTAGGTTAGAAGTTGAAGGCGATGCCAGCACCGTTGCCTGTGTAGTTGACGTTCATTGTCATCCGATGTCCTTTCACGTAGAGCGGAATACCCACCACGGTAAGCGCACCGCCCATCGGCATCAGGATATAGCCCGCCACTTCGGCAGCGTGGGTGGAGGTAGTGAAGGCTTCCGCCTTGGAGCGGTAGTCGTCCAGCGAGAGGTACTGCAGACGGGAGTCGGTATTGGCAGGATTGGTGGTGTAGCCCGCTAACGGATTAGGTACAAAATTGGCATACATCAGGCACGCCATACCTGCTGCCAGACAAGGGACGCCGACCGAGAGGGATACCGTACCCGTTATTTTCAGGGCTTCGCCCACTACTTGATTGGGATTGCTTGCGCGGTCGGAGTTGACAGGCGCAACAGATTGAGCACTAAGGCTTGCAGAAAGAGCCGCAAGCAGAAGCATAATGAGTGTTTTTCTCATTGTGTAATAATTTTTGTTTGTCTGTCGGCTCCAAACAGACGATATACGTAAATTGGATTGTACAAAAAGAGCGTGGAACCCTTATTTTTACTTATTCTCCTTTCTGAGGTTCCTGCAAGACCCACGTACAAGAATAAGCAACTAACGTCCACGCCGAATATGTATATCCGTTTTGTGTACTCGGAAGCACACAAAACGAGAAATACACGCCAATGGACGTTTATTGCACTCTTGTTTCGGGTACTTGAAATTTTGCAGGATTCCAGAAAGCCAAAACAAGCGCTAATAAACGCCTTTTTATTTATATGTCTGCCAACGGCTGCATTGCAACGGTTTGTAGGTCAGGCATATACGCTGCCCGCCCACGTTCCCTTACCACGCAAGACGTTAGCAACCGCAAAAGTACAAC
>ULPT01027170.1_pt1 | contig 24869 bp, 26 predicted proteins | sample 1953751 | NCBI WGS metagenome assembly ULPT01 (sample SAMEA4835636, study PRJEB28245) | human gut metagenome | biome: gut microbiome; material: fecal sample | place: Denmark | collected 2008 | reverse complement strand
TTTAATATTTAATACTAAATACTATTTTAATAATTTATTAATTTTGTGGCGCAATTAAGAGCTATCGTAATGAATTTCCCAATCTAAAAGGAACAGGGTTAAATATATTAGACCTCCTTTCGCTATCATTACGAACTCTTGTAAAAAAATCGGCGATAGGAGGTTTTTTATTTGAATACAATATGATAAAGAACATACGATACAGCATTGTTGATGGTCTTTTCAAGGATAAAGCATCCCTGAAAGCCATTGCCTTGCTGTTGTTTTTTTATCATAGGAGCGGAAAGAATGTTCTCAAGGACTGGTCAGCAAACAAGCTGGCTAATGTAACGGGCGTACATGCGTACACTATTAAAAAGCGTATCGCTACACTTGTAGATATGGGCTATGCGAAAATAGACGGCAGCTCGCTTATTTTTCTTTCCGTCGTATCAAAGCACAAGGATAGAAACATTAATATATCAGATATATGCTACGACACTATTAAAGATGTAGAAAAATCCCTATACGCAATTCTTTTGTGCATCGTTCAATCTCGAAAGGACTTCTGTAAACGTACCATTCTACAAGCTCGCACAGCCAAGAAATTTGATGTTATCAAAAAGGCTCGCGCACTTAAAAGGAAGTATGGCTACGGAGACACTTATACCGAGAACGGACTTTCGTACAAAAGGATTGCGCAAAAATTAGGTGTTTCGCTGAAAACAGCGTTCGATTATGTTAAATATGCGGTTGTTAAGAAATTTGTGGCGGCGCAAAATCATTTTCACTCCACCTTCATGCCTAAGGTGGGGGGATATCCTGTACCCTGCTTTACCTTCACAACTAACAACTACGCTTACAACGTAACAGCTAACACATATACAATTATAAGTAAATTATTTAATTTAAAAAATCGAGCCACAGCCGTGCTTTAATGCATGGTATATATAGATTATAAAAAATATAGGCTTATGAAAAATTCCACAAAGCTTGAAAAAATAAAGAAATTCCTCGACGAAAACGGCATTGCATACAAATGCCGCAACAAGCATCGAAATGGGCACTGCGACTTGTTTGTAATTGCCGCAAAGGTGTCCGTAAAAATAGAAGGTGCGGACGATGATATATTTTATCGCAGACACAGGAAAGGCTACCACCCTGTCTTCGTACGCTCCTCCGACACGCCTAAGTTCGCAATAGAAAAGGTCGCGAACACAATACGCAAATCAATGATTAACCAGCAGACACACTTAATGAAACGGCACTATGTGTAGACGAAGATATTGTGGAGAGTGTCCGATGTTTAGATACGAAGACACAGACAGCATCGGGGAGTGCTTTGTATGCAAAGAGTTAAGGACTTGCGGTCAAAAGTGTAAGATAACCCGTGATAATATTACAGAAAAGCAGGTGCTACGCATATTGCACTACGAGCAAAAATGGCGTAGGGGAACAAAATTAGAGATGCTTTCGCCCGTGCTGTTTGGTGTGGCAATAGACGGTGCGATGCGCTTTATTCGCAAAACGTGTAAAAACAAGTCTTGATATGAAAGCTTCAAAAGTTTTAGTGCGCAGGATAAGGCAAGACCTTATGTCGAAAACAAGCGACGCGGAAAAGGCTGCGATACGCAACTGCGAGCGACTTGGGCATACAGTAGTACGGCAGCAGCCTATATTGACCGGACGGAAAATATATTTTGCCGACATATATTTGCTGGATTTGAAAACGATAGTTGAAATAGATGGTGGCTACCATTACAACAATTGTCAAAAGCGCAAAGACAACAACCGCTCCGCAGGAATTTGGCGCATGGGTTATCACGTTGTAAGATTGAGCAACCACGACGCGCGTAATATAAACAAAGTAAAAGCAAAAATAGAACTTATAAAAAGGAGATACAGAAAATGATTTAAATGTATGAAAAGACACGCATACAGAAACAAAGTACCCTACTCCACGCTGCATCCCGACGCAAGACACTGGACTCGCAAGGGCAGTTCGTGGAAGCAGAAAGTTGGCTACGACACGAAAGACGAGGCGTGGGAGTTTCTTGAGCAGAACCCAAGGCTGAAAGCGATTGGCGAACGTCCGTATTTCTGCGAACTATGCTCTAAGTGGCATATAGGCAGACGAGCAAGAAGCTTTAGGAGGCAATGAAGAAGTATTACGAAGACAACAAGAATCAAGAACAAAGTGTTTTAAAATGAAGGTTAAAATAAAGAAAAAAAAATAAAAATAAACGAATACTCTACGGGTATCATAATTTGCGCGAGTTATCCGAAAGAGCTTTGCGAAATCTTGATGGAGCGATGGATAATGCACATGATGTAGCTGTGATGCGCTATGTGTTGTTGCAGTTCACTAATTGGTTCAAGACTGACTTCAAGAAACTGCCACTATTCGAGAGAGACCCGTTTGTTGACAACTGGTGTAACGGTATGACAGGAGCGATATACGAATACATGTCGGATATTACAAAGAAAAAAGAAGAAACAAACAAGAACAAGATATGAAACAGGAGTTATTGGATGATTTGCAGCGTCTGCTGAAATGCCCAAAGCCGAAGACGGAGTGCGCCAACAGAGCTTTGCTGGACGGTGCGTTGAGCGGATGGCATGAGGAGGCTATAGAGTTTTGCCATTTGGCGGAAGTCTACGATATAGGCGTTACACCTCTTGAACTTACAGAGGAACTTAAAAGGAGTGAAATATTCAATGAGGACGGCTTGCCCAACCAGCGTTTTGTTGATTGCGGATATTTTAGAGTCGTTGAAATTAAGTATGTGTCAAGCAATGCAGAAACCAATATTATTTACAAGGTAATTGTGTATCCGCTTGGTATCGCATTTATTTCGGGTTTTACAGACGCATTGAAAGACAGAAAAAGACAGAGCAATGACTAAGGACTGGAGCGGAAGCAGCAAGAAATAACAGGTAAAAATAAAACAAAATGGAAAGAGAGAAGATAGTAATAGAGCTTTGTGGCGGCAGGATGCCGGTTAAAACATACGATGCTGACGCAGCGTACGATGTATTTACTAAAGAGGACACAATAATTGAAGATTGGGAGCGCTACGCGATACCACTCGGCTTTAAAATACAACTGCCCAAACACCTTGCAGCAGTTATACAGCTAAGAAGCGGCATGTCTTCGAAAGGAATGTACGCGCAAATACAGCGTTGTGACGGATCAAGAGAAGAGACACGCGTTGACGCTGATGTAAAGCTGAGCTTAATTGACAGTAGCTACACTGGCGAAGTAAGAGCTATCCTAAAAACATGCAACGTGGAGTACCTTGGCGTTAAGAGTGTCTGCATTCCAGCTGGCATCAGGATAGCGCAGATGCGCATTGTGGAAATACCGAACACGGAACTTGTGAGCGGCATTGTTAAAAAAGAGGAAAATGATGACAAGAAGCGTGGCGACAACGGTTTTAATTCAACAGGAGTAAAATAATATAACATAAATAAGCCGTACAATGGCGGCTTGCAGGTGCGAATCCTGCTATTGATTTTACTTGTTTTTGTTACAAAAGGCTGTGTTTCGATTTTATCGTAGGCTCGCAAATTAAGAGTGGTGTTTCTTTTTTATGAAAACTTTTTCAATCAACCATGTACCTAATCACTGGGGAGCTTGCATGGCTTTAATGCGTGTTGTAGTCGTGAGGATTATGACGCGCATTTTTTAAAATCGCACAAATCATTTAATTTTCATTAAACACTAAATATTTTCTATTAATAATTTTGCTACCTATTAATAATTTATTAATTTTGTGGCGTTAAAATTAATAACTTAACAAAAGGAGATACAACAATGAACACTATTAGAACTTTTATCCCATCAGACAGCGTTGCAAGCTTCAAAAAGTTTGCAAACAAGACAAAGAAGAACGTGGAAGGCTTTTCTTACACCATTGGCGAGCCTTACATGAAGGTGTTTTTACACCCAGTTATAGAGGAGGATGGTATGCTAGGCAGAGCGGTGAAAGCTTTTCACGAAGTGTGCGACCTCACAATCAATATGCCCGAAGAAAACAACTGGAAGCTTGTATGTACTTTTAAAGACGGCTCTTTCACGCCCGTTGACTCGTCCAAAAAGCTTGTGTTTAAAATTCCTGCCCACGGACACGATTACGAAAAGTGCGACGTTTGCGGACATTGGTGCAAAAATTCTTACGTGATAGAAAACATTGTAACAGGTGATGAATTACAAGTAGGTTGTGAGTGTGTAAAGAAGTTCGGCATTAAGAGTTTTGACTATCTCTCAAAGTTTACGAGCGAGTTGCATAAGCTATACGATTACAGCCTGTCTTACTCAACAGATCGGGATGGCGATAAGTTAAAAATGTGGGGCGGCAACCCGAACGCTATTTATAAAAACGCTTTTAAAAAGGCTGATTTGATAATGTCTGCGAAGGCGGTATATAACAAGTGCCCAATTTATAAAAAGGCTTACCGTCAGGGCAACACACACTACCCTTCACCGACGCTCGTCGACATTGAAGCAACACTTTGCGAAGAGAACTTCGGCAGCAACAGCGAATATGTTGAAAAGGTGTGCGCATACGCATTGAGCAAGCCGGTTGACGGCGAGTTTGCTGAAAAGACACATAGACTTGCAAGCGACTATTACGCCTATTTAGACGAGTCGGTTTATGCTTTCTTTATGGTTAAAAACTACGAAGATAGCTTGAAGGTGAGCACCAAACTTGAAGCAGGAACAGCAGTTAAAGTTGACGGCAAGGTAATACAGACGCGCACTGAGGAGTCTTTCTATGGTGTTATGACAATAAATACAATACTTACCGACAACGGCACGGAGTGCGAGCGAGTAGGTGTTATCCCGACAACAGAAATAGACGGCGTAAAGCGCACATCTTTCTACTCCTCTATAAAGGGAATGTACCGCGGAAAGGTATGTCTTGGAAGAGCAACAAAGAACCCTAAAAAGGGCGTTGTTTATACAGCTTTATAATTGTTTACACGGGGATGGGCGCAGCCTACCCCCCCCAATTGATTATATTATTAACTTTGTAAAATAAAAAAAACAAAAGATTATGGCAAAAGGTGGAGGTTCAACAAGAACGGTAAACAGCTCTAACGCAAGCGCGAGCAGAATAATTACCGAAAAAGTTGTTCTTGCGAATAACAAGAACAGCATAAATATAAAAAGTATAAAAGGAGAGTCCCCAATAAAAAACGTAAATGACGACATAATTATCAATGGAACTGTTGTGTATGGTGCATCTAAAACAGAAAGATACAGAGAAGATACACCGAGAGACCTCTTTATGGATGGTATTCAAACAAGACTGATGCGCCAGAATTCTCAATTTATAAAACAGGTTGGCAGAATGAGGTTCACAAACGAAGGAGGCGGAGTTTATACAATTAACACAAAAGTCGGTGGAGGACAAATCGAAGCCGAAACGGATTCTTTTGGAAATACGACCTATAATACACACGTATGGAATGCCACATACAACAGTTGGAAAGATACAAAATGGGGCAGTCTGAATGCGGCAAAAGCACACATAAAAAAGAAATTAAAAGGCTTTTAAAACTTAACTATGCTAAGTTGTGTTTTTAAGCACATACTTTTGACTTTCCTTTTCTTTAGCATCATCATTGTCCGACGAGCAACCCACACACATTAACGCGACCGAAATCAGTGCAAATAAAAATTTCTTCATAGCGATTGAGTTTATAATGAATTATAGCTGCAAAGGTATATAAAATAATGTAAAGTACAATTTGTTTACACAGAAAACAAATATTATTTTATCAATATAACTTTATAAAGTAATTTTGTGTTAGATAAAATTTTCCATTAACGTAAACAGAATAAAGTATGACAATTAAAGAGAAAGTGCTTGCTTCTTGCAAAACGTCGTTCGCGAAGTACGGTTTGAAGAAGGATGAACTTGCAAAGCTGGTAGACCAGATTGTCGCAGGTCGTGGTTTAACAGATGAGTCAACAGACGAGAATGTTACTGAAGCTATTACAGCCGTGGAGCCGTATGTTGGTATGATGCAAGCGGCGTTCAATAGAGCCGTGAGCGAAACAACGAAGAAGTACGAAGGCTGGGTAGACCCAAAGGCTACTCCGACACCTCCGACAAAAACACCAGCTCCTCCAGTTCCGCCAACAACAGAAGCTCCGCTTACAGCCGAAGCTGTAGCAAAGATGATTGCCGAGGTAAAGAACGACCAGCAGAAGGCTGTAAACGAGGCTGTCGCAGCCGCTCTCGCTCCGTACAAAGAGCGCGAGGAACGCGCAAGACTCGCAGCGTTGCTGCAAAGTAATGAGAAGCTAAAGAACGTGCCCGAAGTATTCCGTTCACGCTATCAACTCGACAAAGAGGAAAACCTCGACAGTGTTGTGGAGCAGATTAACAATGATTTCACAACAATGAAACAAGCGCTTGTCGCAGATGGAACATTTGTTTCTGCACCGACAACAAGCACTCCACAGTCCGAGCAGGATGATTTTATCAAGCGCATGGAAGGCTTCGCGCAGCGTAACACTCCCAAGCCCGAGGGCGCATCATAATCTCAATATATAAAACAACTAAAATTCTCAATTATGGCTTATAAAGGAATGTTTTTCAAGAAGGTAAAGCCGACAAGTATCAAGGAGGCTTCTTGGTGGGAGGAAATGTGTGTCCGCAGACAGGGCGGTTATGACCTCGACCAGAGCAATCTTCCTGCTGGCTTGAAATGGCTTCCTAAGGGCGCTGTTGTAAAGCTTGGCACTGGAGGTAAGGCAGTCGTTGTTAAGTCAGCAAAGGTAGCGGAAAAGGCAGCAAGCGCAGCTAAGACCGTCAAGCTCTCTGCTGGCTGTCTTTACAAGGAAGGCGACACAATCGGCGGCAAGAAGATTGCTTCTATTGTAAGAACAGAAAGTGGCGACACGGTAACACTTTCAGCTGGACTTGATGCAGAGCTCGCAGAGGGCGCCGTTGTTACTGACTACGACAAGAGCAAGGATATTCTTCTCGGCTTTGCATACGCGACAAAGGAGCTTGACCCCGATGCTGCGCAGGTCGTAGAGCCGACTCTGCGTGTAATGGAGGTCGAGGAAGACTCTCTGCCCTACCCGATTAACAGCGACATCAAGGAAGGCTTGAACGCAAACGGCATCGCTTTGTTCAAGATTCAGTAAGTATTAACACAGGAAACCTTAAAAATATAGAAAGGTATGAATAGTATATTGAAGCAGCTATTAGACCCTAAGTCTTTTCAGACCTATATTGACGAGAACATGAAGACCTCAACATACAAGGCTTTGTGGAAAAACGAGATTAAGCAGGTGGACTATTGCGCAGCCAAGGTTTATCAGGCTAACCTCGCTGAATACACAGCTGCAATGGTTGGTTCTGTTATCGCCAAGAACGCTGAAAGACCTGTTCACCACATGCCAGACTTTGGTCAGCTTACCGGTTCGGTAGGTCGCTACGGTGACGAGTGGGAACTCGACAACGACTACCTTGACCAGATGCATCAGCTCGAGGGTCGCTATCGTGATGTTCAGGGTCGCAACTATACGCAGGCGCAGCTTAATGCGCAGTACGACAAGCTTATTGAGTTCTCTTTCCGTCCGTTCGAGCGTGCGGTCATTGCTCCGCACAAGCGTCTTGATATGCTTTATTTCGAAGGTCTTTACCTGGGCACACAGACTGTCTCACGCACGAACAACGCTAAGGCAAACGTGTCTTACACCTTTGACCTCGGCATTAAGCAGCTCGCCGTTACAGCATCATGGGGCGAGGAAACTGCAACTCCGTTCGCGGACATCAAGAAGCTTAAGGACGAGGCAAAGGCGCACGGTCGCAAGATTCTCAAGCTCCGCATGTCTGAAAACACATTCTACAAGATGTGCAAGGCTAAGGAGATAAAAGACACCTTTAAGCTCAACCTTGGCACGGTACAACTCAATCCAGCGGTTCCGATGCTCACAACTGAGCAGGTGAACACTTATCTGCGTTCTATCTTGCTCCCGACAATTCAGGTTGACGAAGACCAGTTTGTGACCCTCGCCGACGGCACGACACACAACCTTATTGCGGATGACCGCGTGGTTGCTCAGTGCGCTGAAAGTGTGGCTATTATGAAGATTTCGGACGCATTGGAGCTGGCAGACCCGATTCCAAACGTTTCTTACTCTACGCACGACGACAACCTCGTTGGTTACTGGCGTGACAAGACTGGCTATCATATCAACTATGATATGTGGGCGCAGCCTGTGTTCAACGGTCTCAACGACCTCTATATCCTCAAGACTACGGTATAATCGTAGCCTTGGGGTAAAATTTAAAAGATGTAGTCGTAGTTATAGTTGTAGTATTAAGACAAGGTAGCATGACAATCTCGGAAGCCATCGCAAGCGAAATTCAGCCTTTCTCAACGTCGGACGAGGCGTTGGAGAAGATGTTTATCGACGCTGCCGATAAATTCGGTGCATCGGAAAGCGTCGATGACGCATACAGTGTGGCTGTAAAGAAGCCTGTAGCGTATGCTGCAATGCGCATACTTTACAAAATGCGTACACTTTCAAGCGAGAATGTGGGCGGCGTATCGCAAAGCTACAAGAACGATGACGAGCTGATTGACGATATGATAAAATCTATTGCCAAGGACGCAGGATTGAGTGCTGACCTTGTTCTTAATACAGACTCTGATGGCTATTGGTTGCAAAGCGTAAAGGTTTGGTAAGGAGGGTGGATGTATGAACTTCGAGGATAAACTGCAAGTACAGCTCAAAATATACAACGTTGGGTATGTTCAAATAGGCGGCGTGTTCTACGATATGAAAGATAGTGGAGAGCCGGATTTTGATGTTAAAAACGAAAATGTCGGCAGCGGATACGACGCGCAGGGCAATCCGGTTGAAGCAACGGCAACACGCTTTCTTGATTTTGGCAAATGCTTAATCTTCCCGAATACAAAAGCAAGCCTTATTACGTTGAACGACGGCAGTAAATATCAATATGCCTACGAGGTGATAGCACCGCTGTCAAAGCAGAAATACAAGATGCTGCCGACAGAAGGCGACAATGTAAAAATAACAAAAAAAGACGGCACAATCGAGAAGGAAATGGAAGTTAAAGGGTTTGTTACTCTTAAACGACGCTATTTGAAATTGTGGCTATAAAAACGCGAGGTATGATAATAGGTGACGACGCTGTAAGCGCGATGTACGAATACATTTGCAATAATCTGTCGAAGATAGGAGTGAAAAAAGGGAACGTTTTTAAATACAAACGACCTAAAAAGCTTGATTCGGACAGCTATATTGTTATTAATCATTTGCCGTTTGTTCACGAAAGTGAGATAGAAAACGGCATGATTAACGTAAACGTGCATGTGCGAAGAACAGCCTCTGACGAGCCGAATACAAAAAAACTCACAACGCAAGCAAAAGCAATTCTTGCCTTGTTTGGAAACAGCACATACCTTGGCGGTGCATATTTTGACAGTTATTCTGATTCTCTTCCTACAGAGGACGACGATAATACATACTATATCAATCTGAAATTTAAAGTAACATATAACAATTTAAAGAACTAAAATATGGCAAAGACAGGCAAAGACGGTGTGTATGGCATTGACGAGTTTGCAATCGCCACTCCTGCGGAAAATGGTGCTTATCCTACCAGTTTTCCGTTTAAATTTAAGGCTATTGTACAGGGTTCTTTGAGCTTTAATGACAGCGCGGCATCTACAACAGACGTTGAAATTGAGGACTCAGAAGACCCGTATGCAGTATTGACTTCTTCGGCAGCAACCAAAGGCTTCACGGCTCAGACATACGATATGTCGCCTGAAACGTATAAAGAGATCCTTGGTTTTACTTCAACTGACCAAAAATGGAACAACGAGCAGCCAACAGAAACACAGGTGTTCAAAGCTGTACAGATTAAGACAAAGGTACTCGACGACATCCCTGCAAAGGTGTTCCAATGGGCAAAAATGAAGCTTACTGTCACCCGTAGTGGCTCTATTGGTAAGACAGGTCTTCCAAATCTTAACATTGAGTTCCGTCAGATGGCAGTAATGGATGCAAGTGGCGAGAAGGTTTCTGGTCATCGATGGGCATACCTCGATGATGTTAAGACAGAGGTCGATAAAGAGCTTTAGGTATTCGCATAGGTTATATAATTTCAAATCGTTAATTAGCGGCGAGGCAAGGAGAAATTCTAAGCCGCGCCGCCTTTATTTTAAGCATACAACTATATGAAAACATCAGAGAAAAAACATGTAGCGGAAACGCTCATGGAAAAGTCAACAAAGATAAAGGTCGGCAGGTTTAGTTTCGAGGTTAAACCTTTGACATTTATGCAGATTTATGAAATGGCTGCCGTTGCAAACGACATTAAAAAGCTAAGCTGGAAGCCCGGCGACAAAATAAATGTGTTGCAAGAAACTATCGCACACGGCAACGATGCTCGCCTTATGTGTGAAATATTTGTTATTTGTGCGTTTAGAAAAACATGGAAGCGTCGCCTTTGGAGGCGGTATATAACCAAGCGTCTTAATGTCAATGCTTTCAATGACCTTATCCGGTTTATAAGTCACTCTTTTAACGTAAATTTTTTCTTGACCTCTATCACTTTCCTCTCCCAAACAATAGCAATGACCGAGCCGACAACGACTCGCCTTGGGCAATCATCGGAGGAGTAATGAAGTATTTTCGTATGAGTTACGAGGAGGTCGTATTTAATCGCTCATACATTAATGTTATTCTTCTCAACCGCTCAATACCTTCATGGGATAACCCAGACAAAAAAGGAGATGAAGGTGGCGACAAAAAGAGAAAGGAAGAAATAAGCACTTGCAAATCAATAAATAAATCAATACACGCATCAGACTTCTTTATGGATATGATGTGATAACACAATATACATTATGGCAGAAGAGATACTTGGTATTAGTGGGCAGATGGATATTTCTGATATTCAGTCTTCGCTCGACAAGCTTTGCGATAGCTTAACTCGTGTTGGAGTCGACACTGACGCTTTATCGTCAAGAATGACAAAAGCCCTAAATGACATTGCCAAATCTGACGACGATTTGGCAACCAAAACGCAGCAAGCTATGCAGACTCTGAAATCTGCTATGGATGAAGCGTCTAAAGGTATACAGAATGTGCCCGACATGATAGACAACGCAAACAAGCGCGTAGAGACTATTGAAGGGACAATATCGAAGCTTAATGAAAAATTAGCTGAAACAGAACAAGGAACGGGCGCTTTTGATGCGCTAACAAAGCAGCTTGATGCACAAAAACAATCTCTACAACTTGCAAAAGAAGATGTTGTTGAGCTATCAAATTCATACAATACTGTTAAAAACTCCATATCAGAAGTAAGTGGAGCCTACCAAGCATTAGGCGCATTGTCTACGGCAACCACAGGGGCGAACAGTGCTCAGTCGGTAGCAAATGCTGCTGTGGTAGCAAGCGCATCTACGGCAGCAGCGGCAGTGACAGCGGAAGCTGGAGCTAACACCGCATCTACGGCTGCGGCTATTGCAAATACAGCAGCGAAAGGAGAAAATGCACAAGCAACGCAACAGTTAACAGAGTCTTTGCGTGAATATATGTCCGTGGCGGCAGGACGAGCCGACATAGAGAGAATGCAAAGCGAAAGCGCTAAAGAACTTCGTTCTGACATAAAATTGTATGAGAATGCGATAAAAGAGATACAAGACACCCTTAATTCCACTGATTTTAGTAAAAATATTGAAGAAACAACAGCTAAAATCGAAAAACAAAAAGCGCGAATCGAGGAGTATAAACAAGCGCTTGCTAATCTTACTCCAGAAGAAAGTGCAAACGGAGGCGCAATTTATTATAATCGTCGCATCAGCGAAGCGCAGCAAAAGGTGTCGCAACTCCAAAAACAAGTAAACGACTGGGGACAAGAGCAGAATCGTTTAAATGAAAACTTGAAGGAATACAACGCACAACTTGAAGCTGCTAAACGCATACAAAACGGAGATAACTTAACTGGTTCATTTAAAGATGCTGCCGAGAATGCGAAGAAAACTGCAAAAGAGACTCAAAGCATTGGCAAAGAAGCAGAAAAATCTTCGTCAAAAGTCAAAGGTATTTTTGGGGGGCTTAAAAGCTCATTCAGCGGCTTGATGAAGGGCGATTTCTCGGGTTTGTTTAAATTCGTTGGAAAGATTGGAGTTTGGGGCGCTGGCATTGCAGCTGTAGGAAAAGGCTTATTTGAATCGTCTAAAGCGGCAGAAGCGTTTCGTGTAGCCTTACAGCCCTTAGACCATTACATGGATACCGACAAAATAAAAGATGTTCGTCAGAATATCTTAGCATTGACGGCTACAACAACGAAATCGTGCGCAGACATGGCGAACGCTGCTTTGCAGTTTGTAAAGGTATGGGATGGGCTTAAAGATGCGCCTGGTGCTCTTACTCAAATGATAAAGAGTGCGAATGAATACGGAGCATTAACTGGAAAAACATCCGAAGAGGGAGCGAAAGCCATTTCTAAAATGGCTTCCGAATACCACATGACGGCACAGGAGGCTTCGGAAATGAGCAATATCATAGCGTCTGCGTCAAAACATTCGGTAAGTTCATTTGGGGAAATGTCCGACGCTATCGCTTCCGCTGGTTCAACAGCGTCACTGTATGGCATAGGCTTTAAAGAAATGGCTACACTGATTGGCTATTCAAGCGGACAGTTCGGCGACGCAAACAAAGCAGCATCCAAATTTTCAATGCTACTTATGAGCATGTCGAAACTGCAAGACAAGTACAACCCGTCAGTAGTTGGCATGGTTACAGCTCTGAAAAACCTTAAAGATGCTTATGAGAGAGGTGAGAATGTTGCGTCTAAATTCATGGCTCGCAACAGATCCGTGGCGATGTATTTTATTAAAAATGCGGATGCGATTGAACAATACGGGAAAAAACTGGAAGATGCTCATGCGAAAAACGAACTCCTTAGCGACTTAAGCTCTCGCGCCTCCGTTAATTTAGCGGCTTTAAAAAATGAATGGAACGGCTTTTTAACAGGTTTGAATGCTAATCTTACGCCCGTACTCACAAATATTCTGAAATTTTTTAGAACAATCATGGGCGGAGCACAGGAGACTGCTGATGTGCTACATTATCTAAAAGTCATGGATAATGAAAAAGGTCGGTCTAAGGCATCAATCGGTGTTGTTGGTACAGGTGGCTTTAATGTCAACCTCGCAGGAAACACAATCGCAGAAGGGGCGGATGTCGATTTGTACAAAAAACAAAGAGACGCACTACAAAAAATCTATAACAAAGCCGTTGCAAAGGCTCGCAACAAATATAAGCCAAACTTAAAAAAAGGCTATCAAGGTATTAGTGCCGTAGGTATGTTTAACGCAGGTATGAATGCCGTTAAAAATGCTATAGAAAACAGCCCACAAAATTACTCACAATTTAAAAAAAATCGCATCTATAACTATTTTTACAAAGAGAACAAAAAAAACACTCTCGCATTAAATCAAAAGCCTAACAATACAAACACCGATTTAGGTGGCAATCTTGGCGACGACAAAGTGGAAGAAGCACGCAAATATCGCGACCAGCAAGCAGAGCTTCAAGCTAAAGAAGAAGCACGCAAGCGCAAGGAGAGATGGGATTTGTATGTTGCGGAAGAAGAAAATGGTATAGCAAAAGAAAAGGATGTTGCCGAAAAGGAGCGCCGTCAAAGAGCGCTTGATTTTGAAAAAAAGATGCATCAGCTTGACGAAGAAGCAGAGCAACTTAAGCAGAAAAACATTGACACGGCGAAGGCTAACTATGAGAAAGACCCAGCGAATAAGAAAAAAGAGGGTTTTTACGCATTAGGGCTCGACAAGAAAGTTGGTCTTACAAGCGAGCAGCAGAAGTATATACAGACCAAAAAGGACACGCTCCTTGTTGAAAACGCCGAAAGCGAACGAGAGTACCTAAGAAAACAGTTGCAGTATTACTACGACTATCTTAAAGAGTTTGGTTCTATTCAGGAACAGAAGTACGCTATTGCAAAGGAATACGACGAAAAGATAGCTAAAGCAACATCGTCTAATCAACGAAAACTTCTCGAAGAGCAGAAAAAATCAAGTCTTGCAAACGTTGAGTTGGAAGCGGTAAAGCAAAACATCGACTGGGGAAGCGTTTTCGGTGACTTCGGAACGATGTTTAAAGACCAGCTGGAGCCCACAATCAAATCGCTCAAGCAGCTCGCCAGCAAAACAGAAAATGTCGACGAAAAGAAAACGATATGGGAGCTTGTAAGTAAACTGCAAAAAACTGGCACGCTGTGGGATAGCGATATTTTCGTGACTATATCAGACGACTTAAAGACATACCAAGAAGCTATGCGTAGCTACGCTGAAGCTCAAAAAAAGGAGCAAAAGGTAGCAGAAGAACTCACGGAAGCCGAGGAACGTTTAAAAAACGCCCCAAAAAGCGGCAACGAAAAAGATATTCTTGACGCATCGGCAACTGTCGACAAGTTAAAGAATCAAATGTCAGAAGCAGCTGACGCTACGAAAGAAAACAAAGATGCTGTCGTTAAGGCAACGACCGACTTACAAACGTCTTCTCAGCGAGCTATTAATCAATTTCAGCAGCTTGAAAGCTGTTTGTCTGGTCTTACAAGTGGAACATTAAAAGGAATTGGCGATGCACTCATGGGGCTTGATAAACTGTTCGGCGGTAAAGCTACGGACAAGGCTGCAAGCAGCTTGGTTAAAATGACGACAGAACTTTTTGGCAGCAACAGCAAAGTGCCTCAAACACTTACAAAGGTGCTTGGCGAAAGCGGCATGGCTGGCGAAATAGTATCTGCTGCTCTTGGCATTTTAGATATACTTAAAGATGGTGTGGAAAACTTAGTATCAAGTCTTATAGACACGATATTAGGAGCCGTAAATGGCTTGATAAAAACAGCCCTATCTCCAAAGACGGTTACAGGCATACTGAAAAGCGTGTTTGATGGAGTAACAAGCATTTTCGATACGCTCTCCTTTGGCACAATAAGCAACATCTTTGGTGACAACAGTGCTAAAATGGAGGGCAAGATTGATAAGCTGAACACAAGCAACGAAGCTTTAAAGATGTCAATTGATAATTTGAGTGATAAGATTGAAAAATCCAACTCCCTCTCCGAAATCTTAAATGCGCAAAACAAAAAGGAAAAGCAAACCAAAGAGCTTGAGCAAAACACCTCTAAGCAGATGATTTACGAAACATGGAAGCACGGCGCATGGCGTTCCAACCTCGCTGCATCTGTTGAGGACAACAAAGGGTGGAAAGATGCGATGAAGCAAGTTTCTGCTATTTTGGGCAAAAAGGTTAAAACGAGCGGTGACTTTCTTTCTTTGAGCGCAGAGGAGATGCAAAGAATTATCGACAGTGACAACGGAGCAGAACTCTGGGCGAAGATTCTTAACGAGTACAACAAAGAAGGTGGCAAAGGTGGTCGTTCAAGCAAACTGAGCGACATGCTGAATCAATATGTCAACGACTTCGGTAACGTTGCACAAGATATGGCTGACGAGATAAAGGAAAAGCTTAACGGCATTTCTTTTGACAGCATGAAGGATAGCTTTATAAGCGCGTTGATGGATATGGATAAGAACGCCGAGGACTTTGCTTCCGACTTCTCTAAGATAATGCAACAGGCATTGCTTAATCTTAGCGTTGATGAGCTAATCAACGGCAGTGAAAACAACCCAAACGGCGACAGTTTAAAAAAGCTGTATGACGACATGGCAGAAGCTATGAAAAATGGAACGTACAAGTCAAGAGCCGAAGAATTTGCACAAAGACAGCAGAAACTTCTCGAGCAAGGCATGAAAATGCGCGACGAGCTGGCTCAGTTTACTGGCTATGGGGAGCAATCTTCTCAGTCGGCGACCGGCAAGGCTATCGAGGCTATAACAGCCGACCAAGCAAGCACATTGATTGGCATTGGCTACGCTGTGCAAAGCGCCGTAGAACAAGGTAATGCTACACGCGAAAACATACACTCTAATGTCGAAGTGATTTGTAGTTATCAAATGCAGATGTCTGACAACATATCCGAAATACGAGATATGCAATATCAGGGCTTGAATCAGTTGCAACAGATTGCAAAAAACACTGAGCCTATTACAGGTATAAACGAAAACATCGCAAACATGTACAAGTTAATGAAGGAGAGAATTTAATATGAAAAATCAAGCATTTATAAAGCTTTTGGGCGAAGACGACACAAAATATGTCGACCTTAATGAGTTTGGCGTTACCCTCATACGAGGGTGGCGCGAAGCTCTGCTTACGCCAGCACCTGTAAAAAGCTACGTAAGCAATGACAGTCGGCTTGAGCACGGTATCTCGATGGTTGCGACAGCGGACTGCGCCAAGGTAAATCAAAGAGAGATAGATTTGCCTATGTTTTTAGAAGGCGAGACAGAGAATGATTATCTTGATAAGCTGGAAAAGCTCTTTGATAAGATAGCCTACAGCGGAGAGATTTGTATGAAAGTCCCGGTTTTGAAACGTGTTTTCAGATTTGTTTATACGCAGTGCACAAAATTTGGAGATTACGGACTGAAAAAAGGTAATTTTACATTGAAGCTCGTAGAGCCTAACCCGAAAGACCGACTAAAAATATGATTAATATATACAACCCTGATGGCAGCATTTCGATGCAAGCCTTTGTAACAAAAGAAGCAAAAAGAGAAGAAGAACTGTCTAAGTCTGACTACATTTCTCTTTCGTTCAATACGACCGTCAAGGTTGTATTGCCAATGGGCGCGTATATAGAGCACACGTATTATATTGACAGAACGAGAAGCGTAACACAGAAGTTCATGCTCCTCGAACCCTACACGCCTACACAAGTAGATGAAATGTCGTGGAAGTACGCAATAGAGTTCCACCACCCAAAGATGCAACTCGGAAAGATACCATTTTACATCAAGACCAAAAACTCACAAAACGAGAATATAAATCAAACGATTTGGAGCTTTGTGGGTACTCCGCAAGGCATGATGGAAAACGTGTGTACTTTCCTTAACAGCAATATCAAATTCGGCAAATGCGGATGGAAGGCTATCTTGTCAGGCGCGATGAATAATTCTATAAGCGTAAGCTTTAGCGACAACGATGTGTTGTCTGCTTTAACAGCAATATCAAACGCTGCTGGCGATGAGTGTGAATGGCATATTGACTACGACGACGAGATTGTTTACCTTGGCAAGGTGTCTATTGACAGTGCAGAAAAATACAAATTAAGCGTCGGTGAAAACGTGGGCGTTCCTTCCGTTACAGAAAGCAGCGACGGATATTATAATGCTTTCGCTGTGTTTGGAGGTACGCGAAACATTACACAAGTTAATAATAAAAATGAAAATGTTTCGTCAAGTGATATAAGATTGCAGCTCGCCAAAGGTGACGGCTTGATTGTTATTGATGGCAGTCCTATGCAATTTAGCGTAGACGAGTTCTCTGTTATGGATTTGCGTACGGACAAAACATTGCCTAAATTTACAAAGGTGCTGAATTTTCCTGATATTTACCCATCTCTTGACACCTACGTTTACGATGTTCGAGGACGCAAGAAATACGTTCTTGACCCACAAACGAACAAACCGATAGTCTTACGAACTGACGAACAAGGCAACGTGCTTGAATACAAGACGTTCACGGTTTGGTTTATGCGCCTCGCTTACTGCACAAAAAGCAAAGAGGCGGGCAAGCAAGCAATTAACAGCACGGTTAAAGACGGCGTCACATATTATTGGTATGATTTTGTAATCACGGACGACTTGAAGATTAACGGAAAAACCTTGTCCTGCTCGTTTGAGCCCAATTTTGAAGAAGGCGCATTGTCAACACCTCTTGTTGGTAGAGGAACGAATGGCGATAACGTTGGCTTTGAGCTAACCTATCACACAAAATCAAGAACTTCGCATGAATCTGACGATTGCTCAACTGGCAATTTCAACATCAAAGAAGGCGACTATGAAATAATATATCAAGAGGACAATAATATTATAATCCCAACGAATGAAGAGCAGTTGATAATACCCAAAGGTAAGGCTCTGCCAACATTCGAGTGCAATAAGGTTATCCTGTACAACATTGCTATGGCTGACGCTTACAAAGTGTCGGCGCAGGAGAAACTTTTGGAAGCGGCGAAGAAAGATATAATACTCGCTTTGTCTGACACGAATAATTACACAGTCAAGTCTTATCCACATGTATTTAAAGACCAAAGACAAAGATTGCAAATTGGGCAGAAAGTTTCGTTTTTAAGCAAAGGGCAGCGACTTGACACTCGTGTTTTAAGACTTTCGACAAACTTGGATTTTGATTATATCCAAGAGATAACGGTTGGAAACAAGGTCATAAAAGGCGCTGTTTCGCAATTAAAAGAAGACGTACAATCAATAATCGCTAACGGCGGCGGCAGTGGCAGTGGTGGCGGTTATAGCGTCGCGCAGTTCGAATCGCTTGTATCAAAATACGGTATTAAACACTTTCTTTCAAAAGAATTTGCAGATGTCGCGCAAGAGATAATACGTTTTGCAAAAGGCGCAACATTTGGCAGTGAAGATACAAAGCACGCAATTACAGAAGAAGGTGTAGCTACATTGAAATCATTGCTTTTAGGAACTGGCGGTTTAGGTATCTCCTCTGACGGCATTGCCACACTCAAAGAGGTTGTGTCGGCGGCGTTCCGTTCGGGTGCGCTCGGCTCTGGCTTTAAACTTGGCAAGTATTTTGACAGCGAAGACAGCTACTTGGAGGTAGACCGCCTGCTTGTGCGCAAGGCTGCTGAGTTCGTGAAGCTCGTGATACGCGAGCTGCAAAGCGTCGGCGGCGAGATAGTCCTGTCGCCTGCTGCCATGAAGATTAGCAAGGTGGACTTCTTGAAAAAGGGAACGCTGCTGCCCGAATACGGCACTGCGCCATTGCGATATGACGTTTACCGCTGTTCGTTCTTAACTAAGCGAGGTGACGAGGAGATAACGAACCCGTTTGCCGTCAACGACCTTGTGCGCTGTCAGACCTTCAACATCAAGGAGGGCACGACGGCGAACGCAAAGAACAAATACTACTGGCGCAGAGTGATGCTGGTCGGCACGGACTATATCGACATTCTCGCCTTGTCGGGTGGTAGCTACGGCGATTCGCAGCCCGAAGTAGGCGACGAGCTTGTTCAGATGGGTAATACAACAGACGCGGCACGCCAGTCGGTGCTGTATCTCTCTGCTTACGGCGCAGACTCGCCATCAATCAAGCTGTACAAGGGCGTGAACGACTATACGCTCGACGGCAAGGAGATATTCGTGGTGTCACGCGACGAGATTTATGCGCTTGCGTCGATGTTCAAACTCAAGGTGAAGGACGGCGACACAACAAAGGAAACTACGCTTGCGGAGATCGTAGCGAACGTTGACGGACTGACTTCTACGGTAGATGCAAACAAGCAGGAGACGGACGGACAGATAGGCAAGATAAACACTACTCTAACGCAGAACGCAGAGAGTATCACTTCGCTTGCACAGAAGCAGACGAATACTGAGAATAAGGTATCGAAGATAGAGCAGACAACGGACAAAATCTCTCTACAGGTTGAAACAACCACGAACCTAAAAAACAGCATCGTAGGTTCTGCGCTGCGTCCGTGGGATGAAATCACAAAGATAGTGGCGGCTCACTCACAAAATGTAGAGATAACAAGCGGTGGCGGCGTCGGCGGCTCAAACTACGCAACGTTCAGTGCGTCGGGCGCTACGGCGAACACATACACAGGTCTGTACTTTAAGGATGTGCGTGTGTCAGCTGGCAAGACGTACGTATTTAGCGTGTGGGTAAGAAACATCAGTCTCTCGGATTACGGCGTCTATTACTCTATCAAGCGCTTTGACGGCGGTACGGAAGGTGCTGTTGTCAAGTCGAGCAATATCTATGCAGGTTTAGGCGACTGGCATCTCCTTACTGCGACGTTTACCGTGCCCGACGGCTGCACGAAGCTGCTGCTTGAACTTGCCGTGCGCAGAAATGGTGCTATTGGCGTGTGCCGACCGATGATAATGGAGGGAACGGAATACGGCGGCTGGAGCTTATCGCCTTACGACAAGACGGAGGCTGGCAAGCTGGAGTCCAACTTAAAATCTACGGGCATCGACATCGAGAACGGCAAGATAACGGCAACTGCGGACAAGTTCGAGATTCGCAACAATAGCGGCGAGACAACGGCAAGCGTGAACAAGGACGGCTTGCTGGAGGTTGGCGCAGGTCTCTTCTCTGGACTGATACGTAAGAAGAAGACTATCATTACCCCCGACAAGTTGGAAGGCTACACAGAAGAAAACTCGATTAATGGATATATCCGACTAAACTTTGTAAAGACGGGTAGCTTTGTTGAGCTTTCGGGCGACATCGGCAAAAAGACAGGAGGTAACTACCCGACAATAATTCTGCCATTTCACAATCCGAACGCAAGCAATGCCAGCCTTGGTGTGACAAGCGAAGAAGCGGCGACGTGTCTCGGGCAGACATTCATTGTAAGAAACAATACAAGTCCGGCGACAACAATCAATATCGTTGGCTATACGTCGCTCGTTGGAGGTAGCAACACAGCTCGCCCCTACTGGCTTGAAAGCGGATGGATGGCAGTTCTCACCTGCGAATTGGTGTATGTCTCAAACGCTAATACGTATGCTATTGTATGGAACGGATATAACGTACCATTTTCAGCTCCAATAGCGCACAGCGACGAAGGAGAAGAAGCGGTTGCGGACGAAGGAGGAGAACCTACTGCTGACGACCCGACAACAACAGAAGAAGAACAACAAAAGAATAAGATATGAAGAAAATAGTTAGAGGTAACGACTTTACTTTGCGCATACAAGTGTGCAAGATAGTCAACGGCGAGCAGGTTGCTTTTCCGCTGCCTGCCTGCACCGACATCGTTGTGAACATCGTGAACCAGTATCGGCGTGTGTCTCTAAGCTACGCTATCGACGCGGCAGAGGACAATATCATCAATGCACGTGTTGAAGGCGATGCTGTATCAGTGGGCACATACGCCCTCGAAGTTCGAGGCAAAATCTTCGGCAACGACTGGCGCTCGAACGAGTACGAGCAGTTCAGCATCGTAGACAACAACGCTTCGGGCGACACGGCGTTCAACGGCGAGCTTATCGAAGGCGAGGACTCAGTAGAGATGAACACGGCGCTTGTTATCCTGCCTCCGACGGCAGAGCTAACGCAGCTTATAACCGACGCGAATACAGCTATTGAAACGGCAAAGCAGACGGACGCGACGCTCAAGGCTAACGAGAGTGAGCGCACGGAGGCGGAGCAGCAGCGTGCGTCGGCAGAAGCCGCTCGCAAGCAGAACGAAAATACGCGACTGGAGGCTGAAACTGAGCGTGCAAACAACGAGACAGCAAGAGATGCTGCGGAGACTGCACGGCAGACAGCGGAGGTCGAACGAGTGAAGGCTGACAAGGAGCGCACGGCAAGCGTCGCTACGGCTACATCAAGCTGCACTTCCGCGGCGAAAGAGGCGAACGATGCTGCTACTACGGCAACGGCAGCAGGCGAGAAGGCAACGGCTATGGCTGCGAAAGCAGAGAAAGTAAACGTGACGCTTGGTGGCTCTGTAATATCCGTGACGAACCGTGATGGTGTGACAAAGACGATAGACGTGGTGAATACCGATGAAAAAGTGAATGTCACTATCACATCCTCTGTCAGCTCAATCAAGGTGAGCGGCGTGAAAATCGACGTGTTCATCAACAACGGCAAGACGCCGCAGACATACACAACTAACAGCGAAGGCAAGGTGTCGTTTGTTGTCAACAGAGGCAACTACTATCAGATAACCTTCACCGAGTACGGCAATGCGCAGCCCATTGCCCCAGTCGGCTTTACCGCCGTGCTTGCGACGCGCAACATTGACGTGGAGTATAAGCCATACGACGAGGAAAGTATGGAGAACGTAGTGGTGACGGTAACAAAGTACACCGACGGCAAGGGTGCTCCGTATGAGGGTGTACCTGTATCTATTGTCTATGACGGCAAAGATATTGGCGGTACAACCGATGCGGACGGCAAAGTGTCTGTATTTATCCCTTACAACAAGGAATACACTGTGAATATTGATAACACGAATGGATATTTCATTAAAGTCGGCAAAAACAAGAGAGTATACACAGCAAGACTGCCAAAAAGAGATATTAGCTATGCAATGTACCCATTTAAAGTTGGCGTTTTTATACTCGATGCTACAGGAGCCGAATACACGCTCGAAGAATGGCAGGCGACTGGAAAGATGTCAGATGAAGCGATAGCCATCAAGTTCGCAAATTTGGATCTTATACTCAAAAACAGCGTTTTTTGCTTGAGAACGAAAGATCTAAAGAACATTGGAAGTTACGGCTCTTATGCCTGGTGTTCCAAGAATGTCGTTTTTGAAAGCATACCCGCAAACGGTCTCGATGAGAGCAGTGATAATTACTGGAATGGCGAGTTAAACACATTCTTGATTATGCAAGAGGCGGACGAAAAAGGCTTGCTGGCATCCGCATTTCACATAGCACAATCTGAGACTATAAAGATAGGAGAAAATACACTTAATGGTTTTATTTTGACCGTTGGGCAGGAGCTTGTTCATATCGCCAATCGGGATATTGTGCGCGATATTTTGTCGGCTTTATATGGTAGCAGCGTCGGCTCTGGCTATTACTCAAAGAGCGGCAGCTTTAACTATCGACGACTCACGTCGTGTCAATCTAAAACAGAGGCGTACTGCGTATATATTGTTGTAGATGTGAACGTTAAAACACAACCCAAGATAGTCTTGCCAGCTTTTGCTGGCTAATGTTAAAATTTTTAAGGCAATGGATAAAACAGCATTTATTAAGACATACTCAGCGACAAAGCGAAATGAAATACAAGTCGTAGGCAGCATAACAATAGTTGTTTTTAACGAAATATTTCATAAAGACACAGGGATGTACGAGTACGTGGAATGTTCCGCAAACACTGAAAACTTTGACTATAAAAGCGTATGTGCTGCCTATGAAGCGTGGAAAAGAGAAAGATTTAACGCTCAGCTATCGTTTGCGAAACAGTTAAAAATAGCAGAGATAGACGCTTACGACACATCCCCTGCTGTCAACGGCTTTGCGCTCAACGGTACGGTGGTGTGGCTCGACAAGGCGACACGTGTCGGACTGATGAACTCCACGAGCATCACGAAAGCTATGGGGCAGCCGACGACGACGCTGTGGCTTGGCGAGAGCGAGATGGAGGTGCCCTGCGATACGGCGATACAGCTACTCTCGGCGCTGGAGATGTACGCCCTGGAGTGCTTTAACGTGACAGCTGCACACAAGAAGGCAGTGAGCGAACTGACAAGCATCGAGGAGGTGGAGAAGTACGACATCACGGCAGGCTACCCTGCGCAGTTAAAGATGGAGGTGTAGCATGATGACATTGGCTATCATTATACTCCTTGCTCTTGCGCTGTACGTTTTCAGCCGTTGCGTGGCAAGACGAGTGCCGACCATGCTCTCGGAGGTATATTACCTCGCAGATAAGGACTGGCTCTTCCCTACTCTCATGGTAGCGCTTGGCGCGTCATTTCTGCCGCTCATGCTCTCAAAGGGCGGCTTGGAGTGCATGGCTTTCCTTACCTGTGTGGGCATCATCTTTGTAGGCGCAGCTCCTGCGTACCTCGACGAGAGTCAGCGCACGATACACAAGTGCGGAGCTATCACGTCGGCAATAGCAAGCGTTGCATGGGCGTGCAGCATCAATGCCCTGCCTACTGTATTGTTCGCCGCGCTCGCAGCCGTGCTCTGCATCTGGAAGCGCCGCTACTGGCTGTTCATCGTCGAGTGCTGCGCGATACTCAACATCGTAACAACATTATTCATTTAAATCTATAAACATGGAAGTAAAAGTAAAGAGAATAGCAAGGAAGGAGGCGTACACTATCGGTAAGATGTACGTTGACGGCGCATACGTCTGCGACACGCTTGAAGACAAGGACAGAGGGCTGACATCTAACATGTCGGTTGCGCAGATATGCGGAGTTAAAATCAAAGGCGAAACCGCCATACCTACGGGCAGATACCTCGTCGACATGAAGACGGTGTCGCCACGCTTCGGAGGTCGGGCGCAGTACCAGTTCTGCAAAGGTAGACTGCCAAGGCTGTGCAATACGCCTGGCTATCAGGGTGTGCTGATACACATCGGCAACACGGCAAAGGACACGGATGGCTGTATCCTTGTCGGCGAGAATAAGGAGAAGGGCAAGGTGCTCAACTCAACGGCAACGTTCCGTAAGGTATACGCAAAGCTGAAAGCGGCTGACGAGAGAGGAGAACAGATTTATATCACAATAGAGTAAAAAGGAGGCGAAATGGATACGGTATTGCAGATTATAACGTTGCTTGTAAGCAGCGGCATCGTCGGACAACTCCTCTACTACAACTCCCGGAAACGAAAGGAAGCTGCGTCTGCGCAGAAAGACGAAGACGCGAACGCAATGGCTTATGCTCAAGAATGGCACAACCTTTACGACCATGAGCATGAGGAGCACATGGAGGAGCGCGACCGACTGAACAACAAAATAGACTCACTCTACGACGACATTGGCAAGCAGCGAACAACCATCCGTCAGCTCAAAGACGAGAAGAACACGCTCCTAATGAAAATGCGCGAACTGCAATGGAACGAGTGTACCGTGAACGGATGTATGAAGCGCAAACCGCCTCGTGATTATGGGAGAGAAGAAACTGATTAATAATAATGTCAAAAGTAAAAGCGTATGAACAATATAAGAGAAATACTGATGCTGCTGAACTGCATCGTATTGGGAGCG
>ULPT01024520.1_pt1 | contig 25507 bp, 13 predicted proteins | sample 1953751 | NCBI WGS metagenome assembly ULPT01 (sample SAMEA4835636, study PRJEB28245) | human gut metagenome | biome: gut microbiome; material: fecal sample | place: Denmark | collected 2008 | reverse complement strand
GTGGACAGAAAAAAGTGCGTGGGATTTGAGAGTTCGATAAATGAGATAAGTTTAACATTCGCAAGACGTTCAAATATCTGCAAAGATAGATATTATAAAGCAATAAGAATGTAAGGATATTTTCAAAAAATGACATAAAAACGTTGAATTTTGATTTTAAATTTGTCTCGATTTGTCATATTCCTTAATTTTGCAGAATTCGGGTTTATCTGATTCCGGTATCCTATATTCCCGCATCCACGATAATTACAAAAACTGATAATATATGCTAAAGAAAAGTCTTCTCTCTATCTCCGCTTTGATGCTGATAGCATTGTCCGCGTGTTCTGTAAAACAGAGCGTTCCTGTCTATATGGACGAAAGCCGCGACCTCGATGAGAGGGTTGCCGACGCGCTCTCCCGAATGACAATGGAGGAAAAGGTGGCGATTCTCCACGCCCAGAGCAAGTTCTCGTCTGCCGGTGTGCCTCGCCTCGGTATTCCTGAACTCTGGTGTACCGACGGCCCTCACGGAATCCGTCCGGAAGTAAAATGGGACGAATGGGATCAGGCCGGATGGACCAACGACTCCTGCACCGCCTACCCTGCACTCAGCTGCCTTGCCGCGACTTGGGATAGGGAAGCGGCTGCCCTCTATGGAAAGAGCATCGGCGAGGAGGCACGCTACCGTGAGAAGGACGTGCTGCTCGGCCCGGGTGTGAACATCTACAGGACGCCTTACAACGGAAGAAACTTCGAGTATATGGGTGAGGATCCGTTCCTTGCCGGTGAGATGTGCGTGCCTTACATTAAGGAGGTGCAGAAGAACGGTGTGGCTGTGTGTCTTAAGCACTATTGCCTCAATAATCAGGAATGTAACCGCCACATCGCGGACGTAAAAGTCTCTGACAGGGCTCTTTACGAAATCTATCTCCCGGCTTTCAAAGCCGGCGTTGAGAAGGGTGGAGCATGGTCAGTTATGGCTGCCCACAACCTCTACAAAGGTCAGCATCTCTGCCACAACAAATACCTTCTTGACTGTGTCCTGAAAGGGGAGTGGGCATTTGACGGAGCTGTCATCAGCGATTGGGGTGGAGCACACGACCCCGACCAGGCTGCCGCTTACGGACTGGACCTTGAATATGGAACTTGGACAGACGGACTCTCGACCAAGGGAAAGAAGAGTTATGACAGCTATATGCTTGCAGACCCCTATCTCGAAAGACTCCGTGACGGTCGCGCTTCGCTCGAAACTCTCGACGATAAGGCAGGCCGCGTGTTGAAACTCATTTTCCGCACGGCGATGAAAACAGACAAGCCGTTCGGCTCGCTCAATTCTCCGGAACATCACGCCGCAGCCCGCGCAATCGGAGCCGACGGTATCGTTCTTTTGAAAAACGATGCGCCCGCTCAGGGGGTTAAGGTTCTTCCGGTGGAGTTGGAGTCGACAAAAAAGATACTGGTTGTCGGAGAGAATGCTCTGAAGATGATGACTGTCGGCGGAGGCTCGTCGTCGCTGAAAGTTCAGCACGAAGTTTCTCCTTTCGAAGGAATATTGGCTGCCGTGGGCGACAAGGCCGAGGTGGTTTATGAGAGAGGATATGTCGGAAGTGCATCAAATTCATACAATGGAGTGACTACTGGACAGGACCTTTCGGAGTCACGCAGCGAGGAGCAGTTGATTGAGGATGCTGTCAAGGCCGCTGCAGACGCCGACGTCGTGCTTTTCTTCGGAGGACTCAACAAGGACGGCCACCAGGACAGCGAAGGAACAGACCGCGTTTCCTATGGTCTTCCTTATGCGCAGGATAAGGTGATAGAGGCTCTCTCAGCGGCCAATCCGCGCCTTGCGGTTTGTCTTGTCAGCGGAAACGCAGTTGCAATGCCGTGGGTAGAGTCAGTCCCTGCGATTCTTCAGTGTTGGTTCTGCGGCTCGCAGGCCGGAAACTCCATCGCTGACGTGGTCTTCGGCACTGTCAACCCGAGCGGAAAACTTCCGTTCACCTTCCCTGTGAAAATTGAGGACTCTCCGGCCCACGCTCTCGGCGCGTACACATGCGGCTCTGATGTGAAATATGAAGAGGGTATCTATGTCGGCTACCGTTGGTTCGAGGACCGCGACATCAAGCCTCTCTTCGCCTTCGGACACGGATTGAGCTACACGGAGTTTGAGTACAGCGATTTCAAGGCGAGCAAAACTGTCTCTGCCGATGGAGTGTTGAAGGCTTCGGTGAAGGTGAAGAATGTAGGTTCCCGTGAGGGTAAGGAAGTCGTGCAACTCTATGTCGGTGAGCATAATCCTCTGCTCGACCGTCCGGTGAAGGAACTCAAGGCGTTCGACAAGGTGAGCCTCGCTCCGGGAGAGACAAAGACGGTGTCGTTCGAGATTCCGGCTTCCGACCTCGCCTACTTCAACGAGGAGAAACACGAGTGGGTTCTTGATGCCGCTCACGATTTTACGGTGTATTTTGCGGCTGCATCTGACGATGTTCGTGGAACAGTTAATTTTATGACTAAGTAGTAAGTAGAGTCTGGTTATGAGACTGAAAAAATATGTTGTCATTACGGCGGCCATGACTATGGGCTGCTGTCTTGCCTCTTTTGCCCAGTCGCCTGAGCACAGGCAGGAAGTCATGGCGCTTCTGAAGGAAGACCCTACGAGAAGCGTCAATCTTCACCACAATTATGAGGCGCCGTCGAAGATTGTCGACACCCCGGCTCCAAAGGGCTACAAGCCTTTTTATGTCAGTCACTACGGCCGACACGGCAGTCGTTATCACTATACCTACAGTTATATGGACAAACCCCTCGCGGTCTTCGACAGTCTTGACTCCAGGGGACTTCTCACTGAAGAGGGGCAGGCAGTTCGCAACGACATCCGCTTCCTTCGCAAAGAACACGAGGGACAGCTCGGCTACCTCACTCACAAGGGAGCCGCCCAACATCAGGAAATTGCAGCCCGCCTTTGCGGGCGTTGCCCGGAACTTTTCCATCAGAAAGACCGCAGGGAAGTATTCTGCGCGTCGACTGAAATCCAGCGTTGCATCCAAAGTATGGCAAATTTTTGCGTACAACTTTCCCGCGAGAACCCGGGACTCGACATCACTATGGATGCAGGGGAGCGCTTCAAAAAATATCTTTGCAACGACGAGGGCGTTCCTCGCATAGGGAAGAGGGAAATTGCCATTATGGACTCTGTGCTCAATGCGAATCTCAATCCCGAGAGGCTTTTGAAAGCCTGGACAAAAGACCCTGGTGAGGCAGTCAAATATATGAAAAACGGCGACGCCTGCGCTTTCTTCTACGATGTCATATGGGCCGGCAGCACCGGTCAATGTCTGAATGTTGAAGACCCATACATCTACCGTCATTTCACTCCCGAGGAACTCTACGCTCTCTGGGCCTACAACGACGTCCGCTACTATCACTATATGAACTCAAGTGTAGAAAACCATCGCACGAGAGACCTTATCGGTAAAAGAATCCTCAGGGACATTGTCGAAAAGGCAGATGAGGCAGTCCGGGGGAACAATCGCGTTGCAGATTTGCGTTTCGGACACGATTCGGGTCTTGGCCCTCTATTCAGCATAATGCGTCTCAAGGGAATGGAAGAGGAACGCAAGATGGCGGAAGCAATCGACGGCGTCTGGTATGGTTTCCGCGATATGCCGATGGCTTCCAACCTCCAGATGATTTTCTACCGCAACAGGAAGGGCGATGTCCTCGTGAAGCTTCTCCGCAACGAGGTCGAGACCACCATTCCGGCACTCCGCACCGTCTCAGGCCCGTATTACCGATGGGACGACCTGAGAGGCTATCTGTTGGAACTTGTCAAATAATCAACATAGGAAACAGACAGTCGGAGGAGGCGCAGCATAATGACAATTATCACCTTATTGATTTCTTTGCTGGCCGTCAGTTCGGCGGTTCAGCCTCTTTCACCGGATAATCGGACATTGTTGAATGAACTTGTCAACAGGTTCGACAGCCTTGAGGTTTATGAGAACCGCAAGCTTGCGAGGATTCAGATGAAAAAGGATGAGTGCGAGAAGCTTGAGGGGCGCGAACAGATGGAGGCGTTGCTGGATGTGGCGTACGAATACAGCTATTTCGACTCCGACTCCACCATCTCGACGCTCAAGATTATCGCAAAAATGGCCTCAGACGCCTCCGACAGTTATATGGCGGTCAAGACGGCTATCCGTATATCCCGGATTCTGACAACACTCGGCTACTATAAGGAAAGCAGCGATATAATTGACTCCATAAACAGGAAATCCATCCCCCGCCCGCTTCTTTTCGAGTATTTCGAGGCTAAGGAGTTTCTCTGTTACGAACTTTTCCACGTTGACGGTTCACGTCTCGAATTTCAGGATATGTATGAGGAGAAGTACCGCTCTTATATGGATTCGGTTATTCTCTATGCACCCGGGGATTCCGAATTCGGACTGCGTTCGCGGGAGAAGAAGGCCCTGATACTCAATGATTATGACTATGCGATGCAGTGCAACCGCAAAAGAATGGAGCTTGCACCGAAAGGGTCAATTGCCGAGTCGTTCGTCTTTTATGAAAGGAATCTGATATATGATAAAATGGGCGGGAATGAGGAGGAATGCCTTTATTGTCTATTGAGAGCAGCCATTATCGACCTTGAAAACTCAAATCAGGATGTCGCCGCATTTACTAAGATTTCGTATATGCTACGAAACTCTGTGGATGCCGGGATTCTTGACAAGTTCTCCGAATATTCCTACTCTTCGATGATAAAGTTCCGCTCAAGAACACGAAGGATTTTGGGGATGGATGTGATTGTGGAGACTGACAGGTTGCTGCGGCAGCAGATTTTGGAGCAAAAAAGACAGCTTACACTGAGTCTGGCGCTGCTTTCTGTACTTGCCGTACTTCTTGTAGGAGCCTTGTGCTATATGGTCGCACTCATACGGAAAGGCAGAGTCCTCACTCGCCGCCTGGAGCGCTCCAACCGGATTTCCAACGGCTACATCGCCAGTTTCTTCCAGCTCTACTCTTCCTACATCGACCGGCTTCTTGCTTTTCGCGGACGCATAAACACGAGCCTCAGGCGTGGCAACACAAACTATGTAATCGAGCTTACGAATCCGTCCCGTGACATTACAAACGACGAGCTCAGGCATATGTACGACAGTTTCGACTCCGCATTTCTTGACATTTTCCCGACTTTCGTCGAGGACTTCAACTCTCTCCTGAAACCGGAATGTCACATAGTTCTCAAGGAGAGCGAGAAATTGAACACAGAGTTGAGAATATTCGCAATGATAAAGCTCGGAGTAACTGAAAGCGCAAAGATTTCCGAGCTTCTGCACTACTCGATAAAGACTGTTTATAACAAGCGATCCGCTGTAAACTCGAAGCTCGCCATTTCGAAAGAAAAGTTCGAAAAAATACTCAAAGAACTGTAAAAACTGTTCAAAATCAACAAAAATATATTTCCCTGGTTCAATTTGTTGAGATTAGGGAATGGTTTGATATTCAATAAAATAGTATTTCCCTAGCCCGTTTTTGGTTTCCTTTGCAGAAATAGGGCGGGAGAATGTATTGATTTGATTCCTACTTTTGTGACGTGCATAAAATTGGAATGCGCCGGATGTCCCGGAGTTTTTCCAAGATAAACTAATAAACCATGTCTTTCACGAAAGTAATGCAAACAGCAGTTGCGGCGCTCGTCGCCTTTCTCATCGCGGGATGTTCACCAAAGAATGAGATCCCGGTCAATCCATCTGTGTCAGCTCCGACACGTGTGATGCTCAAGGAAAATGTAAATGTCTATCTGAAAGGAGTCGGCTCCGGCACAAGTTTTACCGTCAATTTCGGTGACGGCACATCTGTGGAGGCAGTCACTCCGGCCCCTGCAGTTCACGCCTATTCGGAAAGTGCCGACTGGACGCTCACCGTGTCTTCCGAAGTTCTGGACGAAGACTACAGCAAGACGGTCCGTTGTTATCCTCTGGAAGCCCTGTCTTCCGCACAACGGAACTTCAAAGACCCTTCCTACAAGAAAATCTGGGTTATGACCCACAGGGCTCACACCACAGATCCGTCAGTCCCCGAGAATTCAATTTCTGCGGTAAAAGCTGCCATCGCAGCCGGTGCAGACGCGGTGGAATGTGACACTCAGCGCACCAAGGACGGCGAGATTGTAATCTGCCACGACCTCTCAATCAACAGGACAACCAATGGAGCGGGCGACGTTCCTTCCCTGACTCTTGCGGAAATCAAATCCTACAAGCTGCTCGACCGTAACGGCAATGTCACAAACGAGACTATGCCTACTCTCGAAGAGTTCCTCAAGGCCTGCCGAGGAAAAATTTATGTGGATCTCGACTACTCCCCACGCACGGCATCAACCGCAGAGGTTATGGCTGTTGTGGAAAAACTTGGGATGATGGAGCAGGTGTGGTTCTATTGCAATTCAGTTGAAAAGTGCAAGGAAGTCCTCGCGATTTCTCCTCGTGCGCACGCCTACACTTGGGCAACCGCTTATGAGCCTCTCAAGGGACTTGAAGGACCACATTTTGTTCAGTACTGCTACTCTCCTTCTTCCGGAAGCACAGCCATTGGCACCGCAGTTCGCGACGGCATGCTCTGCTCTGTATGTATGCTCAGTGTTCTTAACAACAAAATTCCCGAGTATGATGTAGACGGAGCCCAGCTTGACGAGCTTATTTCATTGTTCCCGGACGTGAAGATGATAATGACTGACGCTCCGGAGAAGCTTGTTCGGGCACTATCCGAACGTGGCCGAAGGTAAGAATCTGTGAGAATATTCAAAAGATACGTCCATCCGGACGTCGCGAAAAACTAATAATACCAATAACATGAATAAGAAAAAACTTTTGCCGGTTATCCTTGCCGCACTTTTCTCTGCGATTTCTGCCTTTGCGCAGGTCGCTCCGGTGAAGGGTGTGGTTGTGGACTCCAATGGAGAACCGGTGATTCAGGCAGGTGTTGTCATCGATGGCACTCAGACAGGAGTTGTGACTGACATTGACGGCGTGTTTGAAATCAATGCTCCAAAGGGAGCTACTCTGGAAGTTTCCTCAATCGGATTCAAATCGCAGAAAGTCTATGTCAGCGGTGGAGATTTGAGGATTGTTCTTGAAACGGAATCAACTGCACTTGATGAAGTTGTGGTCGTAGGTTATGGCTCTATGAAAAGAAAGGAAATGACCTCAGCCATCTCTCATATCGGAGCAAAGGACTTCAGCTCCGTCAGCAGTCTTGACGCCTCAATGCTCATCCAGGGCAAGGTCTCCGGAGTGAGCGTTTCCAACACGGCGGTTGCAGACCCGAACAACATCGGAAGCATCCAGATTCGTGGTGTGTCGTCACGAAGCGCGGGCAATGGTCCGTTCGTAGTCGTTGACGGTGTCCCGGGAGGAGACCTCACCAACATCAACCCTGCGGATATCGAGTCCATCGATGTCCTCAAGGACGGTGCCGCATCTGCAATCTACGGAACCAGAGGCAGTAACGGTGTCATTCTTGTCAACCTCAAAAAGGGAAGCAAGGACGGTAACATCCACACGACCTATAGCGGAACAGTGACTCTGAATGCGCCAAAGAATGAACTTGAAATGATGACCGCCGAGCAGTATCGTGCCTACAGGACTGTAAGCAATCCTCTCGACGACCTCGGTGCAAGCTCCGACTGGTTCAAAGCCACCACAAGATTGGGATTCAACCACTTGCACACTCTCACAGTCTCCGGAGGCAATGCAAAGACCAACTACCGTGTTACGGCCGACTACCGTTATGCACGAGGTATTGACCTGAGTTCAGACCGTCGCGAATACGGAGCGAGAGCCGGAGTGAACCACACCACGAAAGGCGGACTCTTCACTTTCACGGCTAATCTGACCCCGAGAATTATAAAACGCAACAAGATGACCGGGTCATATTCAAACGTCCTTGTGTTAAACCCGACGGCTCCGATATATGACGAAACGACATCCAACGGATTCTATCATTTCCCGGCAGGATCGAACTATTCCAACGTCGTCGAATCTATGACACAGGTTCGCCACGACACGGAAATAAAGCTCCTCGAATGGAATGCGGGCGCACAGATAAACCTTCTTCCGCTCTTCACTCCGAAACATCCCGATTTCAGCCTCACTTCAAAGGCTACGGTTTCCGGATATGAGGTGGATAAATTCGGCGGATATTTCGCGCCTTCGACAATTTCGTGGCATCAGAATGACAAGATTAAGGGTGATGCCTCAAGGGCGTTCGACAAATCATCCCAAATCAATTTTGATTGGGTGACAAATTTCAGCGCACAGTTCGGAGACCATCGTCTCAGGGCAATGGCCGGTTACAGTTATTTCTATGTCGTCAATTCCGGACTGTCCGCAAGCAACCAGGATTTCACTTCCGACGGACTCGGCTATAACAACCTCGGTGCGGGAGAATGGGCATCGAAAGAAGGACAGATTTGCCTTGGCTCATACAAAAACGACAGCAAGCTCATATCGTTCTACGGACGATTGAATTACGATTGGAAAGAGCGTTATCTCCTGTCCGTTTCCCTCCGTCACGAGGGTTCTTCAAAGTTCGGGCAGAACCACAAATGGGGTAACTTCCCGGCTGTTTCTGTGGGATGGAGACTTTCTGACGAGCCGTTTATGGCCTGGGCTTCATCTTGGCTCAATGACCTCAAGTTCAGATATGACTATGGTGTCACCGGAAACCAGGATTTCGGAAGCTACAACTCACTTGCGACCTACCGCGCATTCGGATATTACCAATACAACGGAACAAGCTTCCACGTATGGGGACCGTCCAAGAACGTGAACACAGAACTTCGTTGGGAAAAGGGACACAACCAGAACATCGGTGTTGACTTCTCTGTGCTCAACCATCGCATCAGCGGTTCGCTCAACTACTTCATCCGCAGGCAGTCAGACTTGCTGGGCGATTACAACGTCCCTGTTCCACCACATCTTTTCACGACGATATTCACCAATGTCGGAACCCTCCGCAACAGCGGATTCGAGTTTGACATCAATGTTGACGCTATAAGGAAGGATAATTTCAGCTGGAGTTTCACCCTCGTCGGAGCCACCAATGACAACCGCTTCGTAAGTTTCTCCAACGACATTTATCAGGGACAGAAATACTATAATGTCTGCACGATGTCCAATCCGAACAACCCTGGATATCTCCAGAGAATTGAGGAAGGACAGCGCATCGGAAACTACTACACATGGAGGTATGCCGGTGTGGACAAGGCAGGAAACTGGCTCATATACGACCATAACGACAACATCATTCCTGTTGCGGAAGGGTCCGAGGAGGATAAGTGCGTGACAGGAAACGGTCTCCCGAAATTCACGGGCAGTATGACCCACAGTTTTACCTGGCGCAACTTCGACCTTGCCGTTGCATTCACGGGAGCAGCCGGATTCGACATTTTCAACGTCCACGACTTCTATTTCGGACTTCAGGGAATGACAGGAAATGTCCTCACAAAGGCATATTCTAAAAATGCCCACATCAAGACAGGTCTGAATGTCATCACAGACTATTTCATTGAGAAAGGTGACTATCTCAAACTCGACTACATAACCCTCGGCTACACCCTCCGTCTCAACAGGAAGTTCATCGACAGCTTCAGGGTTTACGGAACAGCGAGAAATCTCTACACACTGACCCGTTTCGAGGGCGTGGACCCTTCAACTTATGAGGTGAACGGCCTCACACCGGGAACTTTCGGAGGCTCGTACAACTACTATCCTTCGGCATTCCAGTTTATATTCGGAGTTCAGATAGGCTTCTAAAACTATGAGGAAAATGAAAAATATCATAAGGTTTTCGGCTCTTGCAGCCGTAATTATCGGAGCATCAGCCTGCACGGACCTCAGCGAGACGGTCTACGACCAGGTGATGACCAACAACTACTATAACACGAAGGCCGATGTCATTCAAGCTGTTTTTCGTCCATTTGAACACGTCTTTTGCAGTGAGTATGACTTCTATGAGCACGAGGAACTGACCGGCGACCATTTCATCACCCCGACAAGGGGTACCTGGTGGTATGACGGCGGAAAGTGGGAGATACTCCACCGCCACAACTGGAGCAGCATTGAAGACAGTTGGAGCTGGACCGGAGAGTGGAACGCCTGCTACACCGGCATCGGGCAGTGCAATCTCGTTCTTGACGACCTCACGAAACTCGACCCGTCGAAGTTCTCGCTTACGGAAGCTGAATTCGAGGCTTTCAAAGGGCAGCTCCGCACGATGAGGGCCTATCTCTATCTGCGGCTTCTCAACGGCTACAGAAACTGCATCCTCACCACGACATCTGATGCCTCAGTGAACAATCTTCCTGAAAACAGGGCACAGGTGACGCCGGAAAAATTGTTCGAGTTCATTGAATCGGAGCTCAAGGAGGGCGTGAGCTTCCTTCCGGCCAAAGTCGGAACATCCGGTCCGGGTGCAACTCAGGGGTCGTTCACCAAAGGCGCCGCAGCCGCACTCCTTGTACGACTCTACCTCAATGCCGAGAAATGGATAGGCGTTGACCATTATGATGACTGCATCAGCTGGTGCCGCAGAATCCGTGGAGGAGAATTCGGAGATTACAGCCTTGCCGAGAACTGGTGGGAGCCGTTTGACTGGAACAATGAAAACTGCAACGAAGTCATCTTTGGTTTCCCTGCTTCCTACACGACCAAAAGCTGGCACATGCAGAACGATAAACGCACTTTCTACGGACGTTGTCTTCCTTATGGCTGCGCCAACTATCTCGGTGTCGAGGGTAATGGCGAGAGAAACCCTAAATATGCTCTGTCGCCGAGCTACGACAACCAGAATCCGCGTCAGCTTTTCGACTACAAACTTGGAATGCCTTCACAGAAGTTCCAGAAATATGCCGGTGACAAACGCTGGGTACAATATAGGAACACAAGTGTGAACACCCGCGAAGGAATGTTTTTCCTTGAGGGTAAAATTCCTTCTTCAAAGACCGCATCCGGCTATGCGATGAATCCGGACAACCAGTATGTAATCTATCTCCGCGACCAGGTGGGTCAGTTCCTTAACAAGGGAGAAGAGGGTGTCATTGTCGGCCCCGGCAAGGAATCCAAACTCGGAAACGGCGACTTCAACTCTTGCCTTTTCTGCGTGAAATATCCGTTCTACTCCTTCACCGGAGGCTACTACATCGAGTCTGACCTCACTCTCATCCGCTATACGGAAATTTACTACTCAGAGGCAGAGGCGCTTCTCCGCACCGGCAAGGCTGACGAGGCAGGTAAGCTTCTCAACCAGGTCAGGAAGAGGAACTATACCGATTTCAACTCATCAATAGCCTATCAGCCTGAGGGCAGCGTAAAACTCGATCTTGAAGAGATGCTCGACGAATGGGGCCGGGAGTTCATTCAGGAAGGACGCCGCAGGACAGACTTGATTCGTTTCGGAAGATTCCAGGAGGCTTGGTGGGACAAACCGAAGGATTCCGACACACACTATGAAATTTTCCCTATTTCCCGTCAGGCTTTGGAACAGAACAAGTATCTCAAGCAGAACCCGGGATATGAAGACATTAACAGATAAGGAAAGATAACTATGAATATAAGAAAAACATTTATTATGACAATCGCCGCCCTCTCCCTTTTGGGAGCCGGCGCTTGTCAGAAGACATATCAGATGGTTCCGCCTCCTTCTGCGTCCTCAAGCGATGATAGCCTTGATGACGAAGACTTCGGAGGGAACAAGGAAACTGCCATATTCGTCACTCCGTATGGTGAGGGAGAAATGGACGGCACATCGTGGGATAACGCCATCGACGCGGACACATTCCTGAGCCTTCTTTCAGACCAGACGGATTTGTCAAAGGCTAAAATCTATCTTGCCGAGGGTGACTATTATATGTCAGGCGGTTCTGTTTTCGGTCCGGAGATAAGGAAGAAAATCGGTTCCGTAATGGGCGGATACAGCATTCTGAGCAAAGGTACTGACCTAAATTCGCGGGACGTGGCAAATCATACGACAGTATTCAGCGGCGACGTGAACAAAAACAAAAGAGCCGACGAGGGAGACTGCGGACTTCTCTGCATCCTTGGAGGAACATCTTCTTTTGACGGAATCGTATTCCGCAACGGCTACATCAACGAAAAGACTGCTTCCTCCCAGAAGAGCGGAGCCGGAATCTTTGTTGACGGCGATGCCGATACTCGGGTAGAATTCGTAAATTGCCGTTTTGAGGATTGCGTGAGTGCAGCCACCACCCCTGGCTATGCCGGAGGTGCCGCAGTCTATGTCAAGGCAGGACAGGCAAGACTCAAAGCTTGCGAACTCAGCGGATGCTCAGGAGTTTCGAGAGGTGGCGCGCTCAGATGCAACAGCGACAACGCCATCCTGTTCCTCGACAAGTGCAGCGTTCACGACAACAGCGTCAGGAGCGACTGGGGCTCAGGTCTGCAGCTTTCTTCCGGAACAATCTGCGTCAATAATTCGACTTTCTGCTTAAACGCTGTTGGTAATCAGGGAGCGGGCGGAACCGTCAACGGCGGCGGCGCAATGCTGGTTCTCAACTCTACGATAATTTCAGATGACACTACAGCCGGAATCCGCTGCGAATCCGACGCAAGAAACGCTTCTTTCTTCGCGAACAACATAAGCCTGAACACTAACGGCGCCCCTGGTTTCCTCCTCAACGGAAACGGAAAAGTCGCGGTTTCAGGCGGTCACAACATATTCAACAAGGTGGCCGGAGAACTCCAGAGCGCCGCTTCAGATGTCATATACGACACAGACCTTAAGAATTTCGGCTCTCTGGCGGAAGGAACCTACACTTGGGATCATTCCAAGATTTCCCTCGGAACATTCGCTACGGCATCAGAAATCGAGGGTTACGCACGGGGATTCAAACCGGAGGCATGTCCTGTAGCAGAAATCGGAACTGTCTTCACAGAGTGGTGCGACGGTTTTGCAGTGGACGGTCGCGGCAAGTCAAGAAATCCTGCCAAACTCCTCCCTGGAGCATACGACCCGTGCCTTGAGGGCGGGGCGTCCAGGACTCTGCGTTTCAGCGTATCAGCCACTCCTTTCTCCGACGCGAATGCCCTCAGTCGTCCGGAATCGTTCGGTTTTATTCTCACAAATCCGGAAGGAATCTATTCTTACAACAAGAAAATGATTCTTCGCGGGAACGAATATATTGCCGAGGACGGAGAGACCATGTTGTGGGACGGCAAGGGTACGACAGTGACAGTCACTGCGTATGCCCCTTATGCAGACGTGGTTGACGGCTCCGTTGCTGTGTCTTGCCCAAGCAATCAGGCGACAGCAGCAGAACTCGGCGCAGCTGACTTCGTGCTTTGGAAAGGCAGCGTTAACCCATCTGAAGACCTTTCTGACGGCAAGATTCAACTTAGACTCGGCCACCTCAACACAAGGCTGATTGTCAAACTCACCCTGGACGGTGCTCCTGTTGTGACGTCGAAAATTGCTTCTCTTTCTGTCAGCGGACTCAAGGCGGAGGGCAAATGCGACCTCAGCGCGGATTCACCGGTGGTTGTTGCCGGCGGCGCTCCTGTCAATATGTTCCCTAATGTCGGAGAGAGCTCTTATGAACTCATCACTGTACCGCAGACTGTTTCGGCCGGTTCACTCTCGGTTAAGGCAACTTATAACAAGCGCCAGTATGTCTGGGCATCAGCGTCCGATGTGACACTCGCCCCCGGCAAGACAGCCGAGCTGACAATCAACATTTCAACAACAAAATCGGCCTCTTCCGGCCAAATGTCAATAACCACAAAATAATAGGGAAATGACTATGAAATCAGGAATATCAAAATTGATGGCCGTTCTTGCAGCGACACTTGCGTTCTCTTCTTGCGAGAAAGAAAAAGTGCAGCTTTCGTTCGACAGTGACGACCGTGCCATACACATAATACCGGAAATAGCTTCTCCATACACGAAGTCAAATCCGATTACGGATGGGAAAGAGACAGAGTTCAATAAGGGTGATATGATTGCCCTTCTCTGCAACGACGGTCACGTGACATACAAACTGACCGACAAAGGCTGGAAGACGACAGACTATTATTATCTGCGTTGGGGTTCCGCTCCGGTCAGCTATTCGGCATTCTACCCTGCCAAAGAGACTTCAACGACTTTCGGCAACTTTGAACTCCAGTCTTCGCAGCGCACGGCAGATCGTCTTGCTGCGGCTGATTATATGACCTGCACAGTTGCCGATGCGGTCAAGACGAGCGACGGAAGCCTTCACCTGAAAATGGAAAGGCAGATGACCAAGGTCAGCTTCACGCTGTCCGGAATTGAAGGCAGCGCCCGCGTTCAGGGATTCCGCGTGTGGACCTCGACAGGATTCACCGAGGGGCAGCCGAACTCGGACAGGATGTATGTCAGCCCTTATATTGTGACTGCTGAAGGCGCCGTTTCCGGACAGAATGGAACCGCATACACCGCGATTATCGTCCCTTCCGAGGCTGACGCTTCAAAGGTGTTCGTCACCTTCAACTACGACGGTAAGGATATCACATTGACCGGAGTGCCTGAACTCAAAAAGGGTTTTAGGTATGATATGAACATAAACATCTCAGGAACAATCGTTTCAATTGATTCACCATCTGTGGCTCCGTGGGATGAAGGCACAACTCTCCTTCCTGGAGGCGATGCGGAGAAAGTTCCGCTCCTTCCTTACTTTGTGAAGCCGGTGGTATCCGGAACCGGAGACGGTCTCTCTTGGGAGAACGCAATGGGAATGGCTGAGTTCCTCAAAATGATAAAGCAGAAGAACGGAAGCCAGGCGGAATCTGATGAAAATGCCGACAATGTGGACGACAGGGACTTCTACTTTATCGGCGGAACCTATTCCGTAGAGGATATAAAAGTGGAATACTCAGGCTATGGTTCAAGAGTGAAATTCCGTGTACATGGAGGATACGACCCTGCAAGCAAAGGTACAGACGTCAGCAGCAGAAACGCTGAAACCGTGTTCGACGGCAGCGGAAGCAAACGCTTCCTCACCCTCGGCAATCAGACGGAGCCTACGTTCGACGGCATCACTTTCGCGAACTTGAAGAGCAACGGTAATCAAGAAGGCTGTGTCCAGATCGCTGCCGGAGGATCCGGAGACGCCCGCGTAAACTTGACGAACTGCACATTCCGCAAATGTACCGGCTCCGGTGGCCAGAACCCGATATTGATGGTCAGAAAGGGATTCGTCAAACTCAATAACGTAATCTTTGACGATTGTCGCGGAGAAGGCGGTGCCCGTGGACTCATACGTCTTGCCCAGAAAGAGAGCAGGGTATATCTCAATGCCTGCGCCTTTATCAAAAACACTTACGGCGGTGGCGGTTTCGGTCTGCTTGCACATCTTAATGATGTCGGAGGTAATGTTTGTCTTCACAATGTCACCTTTGCCGGAAATGACAACGGCTGTGGTGCGAGCGGAGTCATGAACGGTGCGGGCGGAATGCTCGTAGCATCGAGCACAATCGTCGCATCCAACGGTAATCCTGCCATCCGCTGCGAATCAGATCCGAAGAGCGGTTCTCGCCTCGTGAACAGTCTCATAATCCAGGAGCAGGACAGAACAGCCATTGACATGTCGTCATCCGGCAGAAAACTGAAGTCCCTCGGCGGCAATGTGGTTGTCGGCGGCATCAATGTCAACGGCCAGTATGAAGCTTCATCCAACGATGACACATTCGCCAACAGGGCTGCGGCTGCGGCACTTGACCTCAAATGGAACTACGAGTCACGTCACTATCTCTGGAACGGAACAACGACTTTCACGAAGTTCACGCTCGAACAGCTCCGCTCTGCAATCAAGTCATACAGCAACGCCAACACCGGAAAACTCTATGCCGGTTCCACCGAGGTTTATGACGGCAGCAAGGCGGGCGAGGACTTCCTCAGCTGGCTCGACAGCATCAATGCTTTCGACATCTACGGAAACAGCTCAGCCGTATGGCCAGGCTCATACCAAGGCAAATAAATAAACAAACTTTCGGGGTATGCTCTCGATGGCCGTTACGGCTTTTGGGGCATACTCCATAAAAACTATGTAATTATGTCTGTATTACACAAAAACGACCAAAGGGGGGGGCAGGATTACAAGTCACCCGAAATGATGATTACCGATGTCGCCGCAGAGTGCGGTTTTGCGACATCTGACCCTAAACAGTATGGTGTAGGGATTGATTCCTACAAATATGATGATGAATTATAATGGAGGATTGACGATGAAAAAGCTTAATTACATTATGGCTGCAGTTTTGGTGGCAGCAATGTCCTCTTGTACAGAAAAGATTGAGGAGCCAACACCAGGAGCCTCCCGCAACGATTATGTCGCTCCTATTGAGGGCGCAACGTTCTCGCTTGTAGCATCTGCGTCAGAAGAGAATGACGGCGACGCTCAGTCCAAAGCCCTTTTTGATGGGAATCAACTTGTCTGGAACGCGGGCGATGCTCTGAATGTCTTTGCTTCTTCAGAAAACTCATACGAATTCAAATTTGCTCCGATTGAGGGCGCAGCGTGGAATAAGCAGGGAAACACATTCTACACCACGGAGTTCACTCCGGAGGAGGGAAAGGCTTATGATTACACGGCAGTATTCCCATTCGAGTCCGGCCTGACTATAGATTCTGAGGGCTGGTTGTATGAAAGCGTTAATGGTGCCTCTGTCAAAAAGGCCTATTCTCTCTACACTCCCGAGCAGAAAAGAAACGGAAACCGCGCGCACCTTGAGACTATGCCTCTTTATGGTACGGCTCAGGCAACCGGTTTCGATGTCCCGAAAATTCAGATGCACAATGCCGTTTCCATAATCGAGGTTGGGGTTGCCAATAAACTTTCTTTGGCTCCGATGGAAGTGACGAAGGTAAAATTCTCTTCCGACTGCATTTCCTTCGGCGGAGAGTATTATCTTAACGCAAAGACTGGAAAGCTTGAACTAAAGGAGGGCACAGGAAAGAGCGAAGTCGAAATTCTGTGCAAGAATGTTTATGACAATGGCAGCCACAAAGAGATGATAGTAGCAGGAGGACACGGTTGGAACGCTATTGCCGTTGCTCCTCAGACCGTAACCGGAACCATCTCTGTGGAGGTGACGACAAATCACGGAACAATCTCCGCGACAAGGAATCTTAAGGACATAACCTTCAATGCCGGACGGATAAGACAAATTAAACTCGAACTCGATGAGTCTATACGCAACATTTTCGTCAAGGCAGATGCTGCTGGCGGAAAGGACGGTTCTTCCTGGGAGAATGCGTTCAACATCACAGAGTTCCTTGATTATATCAAACAGAACGAGAATGATTCAAACAACAATGCGATTAAGCTTGAAGGCAGGAATTTCTATTTCGCCGGAGGAAACTATGCGATCACAGAACGCAAGATTGAATTTAATGGTTATCCGCGCAGGGTCGAGTTCAATGTATTTGGCGGTTACGACCCGGCAAGCACTGGAACTGATGTAAGCAAGCGCGATGTTGCCAACAATGAAACTGTCTTTGACGGAAAAGGCACAAACCGTCTCTTCACCCTCGGCAACCAGACGGAGCCTACGTTTGACGGTATCACATTCGCTAACTTGAAGAGCGACAAGGGAGGGTACGCAACCAGTGAAGGTTGCATCATATTGGCTGCCGGCAAAGGAGACTCACGCGCGAACTTCACGAACTGCACATTCCGCAAATGTACCAGTTCGGGTGGGCAGAACCCTATACTGCTGGTCAGAAAGGGCCTCGCAAAACTCAACAACGTAATCTTCGATGGTTGTCGCGCAGAAGGCGGTGTACGTGCCCTCATACGTCTTGCCCAGAAAGAGAGCAGGGCATATCTTAATGCTTGTTCCTTTATCAACAACACTTTTGGTGGAGGCGGTTACGGCCTTCTCGTGCACCTCAATGAATTCGGAGGCAACGTTTGTCTTCACAATGTAACCTTCGCCGGGAATGACAACGGCTGCGGCGCAACCGGTGTCGTGAACGGCACCGGCGGAATGCTCATCGCTTCAAGCACAATCGTAGCATCCAACGCCAATCCTGCCATCCGCTGCGAATCAGACCTGAACAGCGGTTCCCGTCTTGTGAACAGTCTCATCATCCAGGAGCAGGACAAGACAGCCATAGATATGTCGTCATCCGGCAGAAAACTGAAGTCTCTCGGAGGCAATGTGATTGTCGGAGGCATCAACGCAAATGGTCAATATGAGTCTTCATCCAATGACGATACATTCGCCAACAGAGCTGCGGCTTCGGCACTTTCCCTTTCTTGGGACTACGATTCACGTCACTATCTCTGGAACGGAACTACGACCCTCACGAAGTTCACGATCGAACAGCTACGCTCTGAAATAAAGTCATACAGCAACGCCAACACCGGAAAACTCTATGCCGGTTCCACCGAGGTCTATGACGGCAGCAAGGCAGGCGAGGACTTCCTCAGCTGGCTCGACAGCATCAATGCTTTCGACATCTACGGAAACAGCTCAGCCGTATGGCCGGGCTCATACCAGGGCAACTGATAGCTGCCTTGACTCTAAACTGACAGATTGATCAGTAACTGAAAGTGGCTGATTCCACACAGCGGTTTCAGCCACTTTAGTTTCTTAGTAAACACAAAATGTATGAAATTCAGAAAAATTCTATTATTCGCGGCAATCTCTTCTATCGTAGCACCCGCCTGTGCACCGAAAACAACGGAATGGACGGGATGGACAAACCCGCTTTTCGAAGGGCAGTATGCCGACCCTGAGGGGATAATGATTGGAGATGAACTGTGGATATATCCCACAACATCGCATCCTTTTGAGCAGCAGCTCTATATGGACGCCTTCTCCTCCAAAGACCTCAAGACCTGGACCAAGCACAGCAACATCATCACCAACAAAAAGATAAGCTGGCTCCAGAAGGCTCTTTGGGCACCCGCAATCGTGCATAAAGACGGAAAGTTCTTCCTTTTCTTCGCGTGCAACGATGTTTATGAAGGAGATACGGGCGGCATTGGCGTAGCTGTGTCTGACAAGCCTGAAGGCCCTTTTCAAGACCTTCTCGGCAAACCGCTCCTGAACGACATCGTCAACGGTGCCCAGCCTATCGACCAGTTTGTCTATCAGGACCCGGCGTCAGGTGACTGGCTGATGTTCTACGGCGGTTGGGGGCACTGCAATCTCGTCAGGCTCGCGGATGATTTCAAATCCATTGTCCCGTTCGAAGACGGAAGTCTGTTCCGGGAGGTTACGCCTGAGGGTTATGTAGAAGGACCGTTTATGATCCAGCGTGACGGAAAGTTCTATTTTATGTGGAGCGAGGGACAATGGCGCGCGGACAACTACTGTGTCGCCTACTCCATTTCCGACACTCCGTACGGCCCGTTTGAAAGAATAGGAACCATTCTGGAAAGTGACCCGGAACACGGAACAGGTGCCGGACATCACAGCGTAGTGCGACGTGGCGATGATTTCTACATCATCTACCACCGCCATCCGCTCGGCTCCACCGACGGAGACAACCGCGTGGTCTGCATCGACCGTCTCGAATTTGACGAAAACGGCCTCATCCTTCCGGTGAAGATGTCCTGATTTCGGCAAAGTATCACAATGAAACTTCGCCAAATGCCGCTAAAAACAGTGTCATTTGGCGAAGTTTGCTTAAACTGACATCAGTTGCTCCGCTGTAATCACGTTCTGAACTATCCCTGAGTATTTGTTCTGTTTCAGAGCGTATGTTGTTATCAGAGTGAGATGTATGGCTTTTTTTGTCTTGGACTCTTCATAGAGCCTTTGTTTTCTGTTCCTGAGCTTTTCTTCCTCGTCTTTGTCTATGACATATTCCGTTTCGGAGAATTTCAGTTCACATAGATTCATTATTCTGTCATCCCTGTCAATCAGGAGGTCAATCTGTGCTCCGCGGTTGCCGTCATTTCCGGGAAATATGCAGCAGGATGTTTCCGTATAGACTCCAGAAATTCCCAAAGCGTTCTTAATCTGTGGAATATGGTTGAAGCACAGGTTTTCGAATGCAAGTCCTCGCCAGGATTTCAGTTCTGAAGTATTCTCAAACCTGGACCAATATCCGTCTCCTTTGACCTTCTTCCCGTCTGAAAATTTCAAGTAAAACAATATGAAGTTGTCCGTCAGTCTGTATCTCATTTCCCGCGTATTCGAAACCAACGGACGGTAGGATGTTATGAAATCGCTTTCTTCCAATGCCTTCAGAATGGTTGTCAGCCCACCTCCGGATTTGATGCCGGTCTCCGAAGCTATTTCCCCTCTTGTGTACCCGATGCGTCTTCTGCTCAAAAGCCGTACTGCCTTGATGTAATTCTCAGGATGCTTGAATAGGGACCCCATCAGGCGGTCGAACTCGTTTGCAAGCCGGCTGTCCTTATTGAAAAATAGCAAGTCTATGTTGGCGGCAAGGCTGAGGTCTTTTCTCAGCATATTCATATAATAAGGTATTCCGCCCAGTATCATATAACACTGAATTATATCGTAAAGGCTGAACTCAATGTTCCTGTATGTCAGAAATTCCGAACATTCGGCGACAGTCATCGGGTGAAGGTGTATCTCGCTCGTCACGCGTCCGTACAGCCCGCCTTTATTGTTCATCAGATTGTCCATTATCCACGATGTCGCCGAGCCGCATACTATGAGCATAAAATCGTCTCTTGAAGCTCCCCAGCTGTTCCAAAAATGCTCGAAGGCTGGGATGAAACCGGACTTCTGCACATCAAGCCATGGTAACTCATCCAAAAATACAACCATTCTTGTGCCGTCCGCCTTTTTCTCTAACAAGGCCTCCAGACGGGAGAATGCCTCTATCCAGCTTGCCGGAGGCAATGTGTTGTCGTCTCCGTATTTGACCAAAGAGACTTGAAAATTGATAAGCTGCTGTTTGTTGAGCTGTTCCGGAGAAATGTCCTCATACGGAGATAGTGCCGTGTGAAAAAACGCGAAGTTGTCCCGAAAGAATTGTCTTATCAGAAATGTCTTTCCAACCCGTCGCCTTCCATATACTACGGTAAATTCCGGATGTTTGTCTTCATACAGTCTCTTCAGGTCATCCTGTTCCTTTCTTCGTGCAATAATTTCGCTCATAATGGTCAAACTTTGCCACAAAGGTATAAAAAATACTCTGTTTGGCAAAGTATCACAACGAAACTTCGCCAAATGACACTAAAAATAGTGTCATTTGGCGAAGTTTGTTATTGTTGAGAATCGTTACTAGGTTCTGCTTGAGTTTGAGAACCGCTATGTCGTCCTCGAATATGTCAGAATGAGGGAGCTATTTGTTGTACCCTTTCGCAGTGAGGAACTCCCAGATGCGGTCGAGGTGGGTGTAGCTTCCCGTGCCTGGAGAGCAGCTGCGCTGAAAACAGTGTCCGCGCAGAGCGAGGGTGTGGAGTTCTGACTGAATGCCCATCGACCTCATCTTCTCCCAGCATTTCACTGAGTTCATCGAGGCCCAACCGTCTGCGTCGCCGTGAATGAACAGCATCGGAGCCGTCTTGAGGTCGAAACTGAATTCCGGGACAAGAACTGCATCGTCTTCATTTCCACCGCCGGTGTTGTTTTGGTCGATTCCGTCGGTGAGCGCGTACGCCGGGTAGATACCGATTCCCCACTGGACGCTGCAGGAGAGTTTGTCGATGTCATCCTTTGGAAGATAGGATTTATGGAGGGACGATGTCACGCCCATAAGCGTGAGGTGTCCGCCGGCCGAGCTGCCCATGATTCCGATTCTGTCCGGGTCAAGCCCCCTCGAAGCAGCCTCGCTGCGGACAATCTTTATCGTGCGCTGGAGGTCTTCCCACGCTGTGGTGTGCTTGGACAGGCCTTCCGGACGCGGTGTGCGGTATTTGAGAGTGACTACCGTCATTCCCTTGCTGTTGAGGTAGCGGCGAGCCGGCGCAACTTCGAATCCGTTAGGGTCGTTGCCCTGATACGAACCTCCTGAGTAGATGATTTGAATGGCTGTGGTTGTGAGCTTCGCCGGGATGTGCCACTCAATATAAGGCGTGCACTGTTTCTCCTGCTCATTTGGCATCATTCCCTCCGGCCATACATTCTCTCTTATAACCTCGGCCCTGTCCTCGTCGGAAGAATACACGTCCATAATAGGCACTTCAGCGGGCACCGGCCCCATATACCCCATCTGCCTCATAAATTCCACAGCACGGTCGAAGCCAAATGCGCCGTGTCCCTTGTCCGGATAGAGATGAAGTTCCGCCGGAATATTCATACGACGCAACTGCCTGTAGACCAGAGTGGAAGCCGTTGGGGTGTAGGGATCCAATCCGCCGTGGTGCAGACTCATCGGGCAGGTTTTTTCGTCGAACTTAAAGACAGAGCTGAGCCTTACGTCAGTCCCGTAGCCTTCCCTTGTGGCAGGAGTGCCGGTTTCCCCGTCCGTTGTGGCGTATGCCGGAGCGTTGACAATCGCCCAGTTTATGTGGCAAGGAATGCTGTCCAGCGCATCCACCGGTTCATAAGCCTTTGTCTGTGAGGATGTTCCAAGAAGCAGCGCAAGGTGTGAACCTGCCGACATTGAGATTGTTCCGATTTTCTCCGGGTCAAAGCCACGCTTTTCCGCGTCTTTGCGAACTATACGGACAGCCCTCTGCCCGTCTTCCCAGGCCGTCTGCCAGATAGGGAGACCCGTCGGCCGCGGGGTGCGGTAGACAAAATTCACGCACTGGAAGCCGAGTGCGGTCAGTTTTTCCGCCCAACCGGCCACGAGTTTCACGTCGCAGCAGCTGTTATAACCTCCTCCGGAAATGAGAATCATACAGGCGCCGTTGCGCACATCCGCCTTCGGAGCGTCGTACCATTCAATGTAGGCCGTACGATGTTTGTCTGCCTTGAATCCCTTTTGGGCGGCCTCGTCCGTCATCGCGGCAATCTGATTTTCCTGCCTGTGAGGCATCTTACCCTTCGGCCAAACCGCTACTCTTTCGCCCGCAAAGGCAAGTGAAGAAAAGAGCAAGAAGGCGGCAAGAGCCGATGTAATGCAATTGTGTTTCATAAAAAGTGGTATTTATTATATTTATCTTTTCAAGTCAAACTAATCTCTCGTATTTTTCTGTACTGTCAGAACATATTGATGCTGAGGACTGGGCCGATGTAGAACTTCGAGATGTTCGGGATGCCGAGGGCTTTGCCGACGGTTGTGAGGCCGTTCCAGTCGGGGGCACCGTTGAAATTGACGCTGACTCCGAGTGTGCATGGGATGGTGAGCCAGAGTATGCACTGGATGTCGAGTGCTAAGTCGAAGCCGTAGGTCATCAGGGCGCCGGGGCCGCTGCCGAGTCCGAGCGCGGAGTTGCTGAAGAGGGTGCAGTCGAAATGCGGGGTCAGCAACAGACGGCGGACGTAGAGACAGCTCCAGAGGAGGGAGCGGTCGCCGACGTAGATGGGAATGGCATAGTCGGCGGTGAACTTCGCGAGGCTTTCGGTGTGCTGGACGAGGGCGGAGCGAAGCGACGCCTCCTGGATGCCGCGCGGGAGGATGTTCAAGGCCGAGGTGCTGAAAGGGGCACCGGTGTAGAGCCTGCCCTTTTCGCGTGTAGGCATCTGTCCCTGCCACATCCCGGTGAGCTTGAGCCCCTGCTCGGGAACGGCTCCTGGAAAGTAGCCGTAGGCATAGCCGAATGCTGCGGGAGAATACCAGTGGGTCATTCCGAGAGGGTAGCTCAGTCCCGCCTGGACGCCGCCGCCCCAGCGCGGGAAAACCCCCGAATTGTTCACAGGAAGAACTCCGTAGAGACTTGCCGAGGCAGTGAGGTTCTGTGCCGGCAAGTTCTTGAACGATTTCATCTTGCGCTCCGGCACCCAAAGCATTGAAACACCCTCGGGCGTGACGGTCTTACCGTCAGTGACAATGCCTGCCTTTTTGAAAATGTATGCGTTGGCGTCTCGGCGGTCGTTGCTTATGTAGTAGCTTACGCGCGGGGTGAAGCCCCTGCTCCAGCCGCCAGAGGAGAACTTGAACGGGATGTATGCGCTGATGCTTCCTGAGATGTTCGGGACCGAAGGATGTGCCTCGGAGCGCATGGTGATGGAATAGGCGTTGTCTGACACCTGGTGGAGTGCGATGCCGCTTTGCCGCGCCGCCCTGTCGTTGAAGTCGATGTTGAGTTCAAAGACGGGATATAGCCCCGTGTACTTGAGGTTGAGATGCGCGGAATGTCTCCAGCGTGCCTTGTCATAGGGGTCCTTATGCGCCGAGTATCCGACAATGCCGGAAAATGTGCCGAGCTGGTTCTGGAGAACCGCCGTCGCTCCGAGGTTTACATAGTCGAAGATGTTGTCTCCCAAATCATTGGCATTCATCAGTACGGGGATATTGGCATAGAACGGTGCCCACGAGTGTACGCGGAACATCTGCGGAACCTTGTGGTATCTGCGGGGCTTGGACAGTGTCATGGTGTCGGCCCGTGCAGCCTCTGTCTCAAGCAGTTCCGCATTCCCGTAGAGTTTCTCGGCCCGTCTTCGCGCCTGCTCCGAGAGCTTTTCCGCTATTGGCCAACTGTAGCGTTCATTCCAATCCGCCTCTTTGTTGAAGAGTTCGCCGGAGGCCGTTCGGAAAATCATCTTTCCCTTTGTCGTCTGCGAAGAGTAGTAGAGCCATTTTCCATCCTCGTCAAACTGATAGTCAGAGGCTCCGTAGCGCGTCGAGGTCAGCTGCCGCAGCGTTCCGTCCGCCGGATTGAGGCTATAGAGTTCATTGACTCCTGTCCTGTCGGAGGTGAAAAGAAGCACAAACTCTTCTTCTCCGGCCTTCCTCGCGCTTTCACCGGACTGCCTTTTCCCGCTCTGCAGGTTCTTTATCTGCACAGGCTGCGGTTTCAGCACCTTCTCCCAAAAGAACTCGCCGACAGGGACTTCGTAACAAAACTCATTCGGACTGCGGAATGCTCCCGCGAGATTGTAGCGGTGGTCGGGAGCGACGTCGAGTCGATATATTCCGAACCCGTTTCCCGATATTCCCGAAACATAGACTTCGTCTCCGCTCCACGCCGTCTCGACGAATTGCAGCGAATCCGGCGCATCGAACGCCATTTCACATTTTCCGCTCTTCAGATTTATGAACGTCAGGCGTGAGCCCCCTTCCGGACGGTTTTCGACTGCAACCGCATGCGCATATTTTTCCGAAGGCACGGGATTATACATCCACCCCTTATTCGTCAGACTCTTCGTCGTCTTCCCATCAAAGCGTATATTCCTGATTCGTGAAGTGTATTTCAGCGTCCAGCGTGCGTCGGACACCGATTCGCTCCAATAGAGTCTGTCCGTTACGGGCGAATGCTTCAGTGCTCCGGCATAACTCCCGAAATGTGTGACGAACCTTTCCGAAAACATATTCCTCGACGTCGGCTCATTTTTCGGAGATATGTCGTCGTCCGCGTCATTTTCTGATATATCCGTATCCGTTGGGAGTTGAATCTTTATGAGTTGGTAATTATCTGTATATCCGTGTTTTACGGCAAAAAGTTCATCCCCGA